>WNGB01000457.1_pt1 | contig 63663 bp, 49 predicted proteins | sample 5400681 | NCBI WGS metagenome assembly WNGB01 (sample SAMN13153367, study PRJNA577476) | soil metagenome | isolation source: 115 cm soil or saprolite under grassland replicate 2 | place: USA:California | collected 2016-06-15 | reverse complement strand
CTCATCGGTGCCGGCCGTCTGCTCCTGCTACCGCTCGCTGCCGCGAGCGCCGTGTGGCGCCGGCTGGTGCCGGCCCTCGCGGGAGCCGAGCGATGAGCGGCTTGCTCCTCAAGCTCTATCATCAGCTGCCGCCGCCCGCCCGCTCGGCGGCTGCGACGCTCCGCGGCTTGTACCTGCGGGTGTGGCGCTACGGCACCGGCAGCGAGCGGCTGGTGGAGGAGGCCCTCGCCCGCGAGAGCTGGACCGCGGCCCGATGGCAGGCCTGGCGGGAAGAGCGCCTGGCGCACGTCCTGCACCGGGCGGCGACCCGCGTGCCGTACTACCGGGCGCAGTGGGAAGAGCGGCGGCGGCGCGGGGATCGCGCCGCGTGGGATGTCCTCGAGCACTGGCCGATTCTCGAAAAGGACGCGCTGCGCGCCCAGCCCGAGGCGTTCGTCGCCGACGACTGCAACCTGCGCCGCATGTTCGCCGAGCAAACGAGCGGCACGACGGGCAAGCCGCTGCGCCTGTGGCGCCAGCGGGAGACGGTGCAGGGCCTCTACGCCATCGCCACCGCGCGTACTCGTCGCTGGTACGGCGTCGCCCCCGAGGACCGGTGGGCGCGCCTGGGCGGCCAACTCGTGACCCCCGTCGCCCAGCAGCAACCGCCGTTCTGGGTCTGGAACGCGGCGCTGCGGCAGCTCTACATGTCCACCTATCACCTGGCGCCGGCGCTCATTCCGCACTATCTCGACGCGCTCGCCGAGTACCGGATCGTCTCGCTGTCGGGGTACACGTCGTCCCTGCACGCGCTCGCGCAGGAGATCCTCCGGCTCGGCCGCACCGATCTTCGCATGAAGGTCGTCATCACCAACGCCGAGATCGTGACTGAGGAGCAGCGGGAAACCATCGGGCGCGCGTTCCAGTGTCCCGTGCAGGAGACGTACGGCATGGCGGAGGCCGCCGTGGCGGGCAGCGAATGCCCCGCCGGCCGCCTGCACCTGTGGCCGGAGATCGGGTTGCTCGAGGTACAGGACGACGACCGGGCCGCTCCGCCCGGCGCGTTCGGCGAGTTCGTCGCGACGGGACTGCTCAACGCCGACATGCCGCTCATTCGCTATCGCACGGGCGATTGCGGCCGGTTGTTGGCGGACGATACACGGTGTGCGTGCGGGCGCACCTTGCCCGCCATCGCATCGGTGGACGGCCGCACCAACGATCTCCTCATCACGCGCGACGGGCGCAAGGTGTTCTGGTTGAACCCCGTCTTCTACGGGCTGCCCGTGCGCCAAGGACAGATCGTGCAGGAGACCTTGAGCCGGATCCGCGTTCGGTACGCGCCGACGCCGGAGTTTACGCCGCTGGTGGGAGCCGAAATCGCGGCGCGGCTGCGCGAGCGGATGGGCGACCTCGAGATCGTGCTGGAGGAGGTTACGGAGATTCCGCGCGGGGCGAACGGGAAGCTGCGAGCCGTCCTGTGCCAGCTCTCCCCGGCCGAGCGGACCGCCGCCTTGGGAGAGAGTGGTAACGGAGGCGCGACCGCGGCCGCGCCCGTTCCAGCGCGCAGTCGCCGCGTGCTGGTGCTCGACGGCCACCGGAACCAAGCCCTGGCGTGCGTGCGCTCGCTCGGCCGAGCCGGCCACACCGTGTTCGTCGCCAGCCACCTCTGGTGGCCGCTCGCCGCCTGGTCGCGCTTCAGCACCAAACGGTTCCACCTGGCGGGCGAAACGGTGGCGGCCTTCGCCGCGCTCCGGACCTGGGCGCAGCGCAACCGCATCGACGTCGTCCTTCCCGTCACGGAGCGGGCGTGCCTGCTGTGCAACGCCGAGCGGGAGGCGTGGGAGGCGGCCGGTATCACGGTCGGCTGCGGCCCGAGCGACATGCTCGCGCTGGCCTTCGACAAATCCCAAACTGTGCAGCGGGCCATGGCCTGCGGCGTGCACGTGCCGGCCACCGCCTTCCCTACGTCGCTCGAGGAATGTCGCGCGGCGGCCGAGACGATCGGTTACCCCTGCGTCGTCAAGCCGAGGTTCAGCAACGCGTGGGACGGGACCACCTTCGGGCGTGACCGGGGGACGGCGTACGTGACGCGGCCGGAGGAGCTCGAGACGGCGGTGCGGGATCGCGTGCAGGGATCCCACTGGCCGCTGATTCAGCACTACGTCCCCGGCCAGGGCAAGGGGGTTTTTGCGCTGTGCGACCGCGGGCGCGTCGTGGCCTGGTCCGCGCACGAGCGGCTGCGCGACGTCCGGCCTTCGGGGTCCGGCAGCAGCGTACGCCGCTCGGTGCCCCTCACGCCCGGCCTGCGGGACGCCGCCGAGCGATTGCTGGCGGACTTCGCGTGGCACGGACCCGTGATGCTCGAGTTCAGAGACGACGGCGTCCACCCGCCGTGGCTGATGGAAGTGAACGGCCGCTTCTGGGGCTCGCTCCAGGTCGCGATCGCGGCGGGCACCGACTTCCCCGCGCTCTGGCTGCGGACGCTGAGCGGTGAACACGTGCCGGAGAGCGAGCAGTATCGGACGGGAGTGACGCTGCGGTGGCTGTGGGGAGACTTCAAGCGGCTGCTGCACGTGCTCCGCGGGCCGCCCGCGGGCTTCCCCGGGACCTACCCCAGCCGGTGGGAGGGACTGAAGGAGTTCTTCGGCCGCCAGCCGCGCGACACCCGGATGGAAGTGTGGGACCGGCGCGACCCGTGGCCGGCCGTGGCGGAATGGCTGCAGGGCGCGCGCGAGCTGTTGGGGGTCGGATGAGCCACCCCTTCGTCAGTGTGATCGTGCCCACCCGGGACGAAGAGCGCTACGTCGTGGCGACGCTCGACTCGATCCTCGCGACCGCCTACCCGGCGGATCGCTTGGAGGTGCTCGTGGTGGACGGCCGCAGCCGGGACCGCACCGCCGCCCTGGTGGCCGACTACGCGGCGCGCCACGCCGCGGTGCGGCTGCTCGACAACCCTGCGCGGACGGCGCCCGCGGCGTTGAACGCCGGCATTCGCGCAGCGCGGGGCGAGATCATTGTCCGGATGGATGCCCACGTCGTCTATCCGGTCGAGTACCTGCCGCGCGCCGTGGCGGCACTGCTCGAGACCGGCGCCGACAACGTCGGCGGCGTCATCGTCACGCGGCCCGGCGCCGACACGCCGATGGGTCGGGCCATCGCGGTCGGATTGTCGCACCCCCTGGGCGTCGGCAACTCCTACTTCCGGATCGGCACCGCCGAGCGGCGTTGGGTGGACACGGTGCCCTTCGGCTGCTTCCGGCGGTCGCTGTTCGACCGCATCGGACTGTTCGACGAGGAGCTCGTCCGCAACCAAGACGATGAACTAAACTTCCGCATCCAGCAGCGTGGTGGCCGCGTCCTGCTCGCTCCCGATCTGGTGGCCGTCTATTACGCGCGGCCGACCCTTCGGCACGTGGCGCGGATGTACTTCCAGTACGGCTATTTCAAGCCGCTCGTCGCGCGCAAGGTAGGACGGATCATGACCGCCCGGCAACTGGTGCCGTCCACGTTCCTCCTCACCCTGGGGGCGTCGGCGCTCCTCGCCCCGTGGTTCCCCTGGGCGGCCATGGCCGGCGGCGTCGTAGCCGGGACGTATGCGCTGGCCGTCGCCGCGTGTGCCCTCGCGGTCGCGCCGCGCCAGGGCGTGCGCGCGGCGCTGGCCCTCTGCGCCGTGTTCCCGGTGCTCCACTTGAGCTATGGGTTCGGTTTCCTGCGGGGCATCATCGATCACGTCCTGCGGCGGGGTCGTCCCGCCCCCGATCCCGCCGCTCTGGCGCCGTCCCGATGACGATCGCCCACGCGGTGCGGGCCGTCCCGTTGGTCGTGCGCGAAGCGTCCGCTGACGAGCTGCGGCGCTGGGACGAGCTGGTGGCGCGGTTCGACAACCATCGCGTCGTACATACGATGGCGTGGCTGCGCTCGCTCGAAGCCTGCGGGCTCGGCGTCCCGCGGTTCCTTGTCTTCGAGAAGGACGGCGCCGTCGTCGCCTGCCTGCCAGGACTGCTCGTGCACATCGGGCCCCTCCGTCTGTTCGGGTCTCCGCTGCCTGGGTGGCAGACGGTGAGCATGGGGCCGGCGTTCGACCCCGCGCGCGTGTCCACTGCCGAACTGATTCGGCCGCTCGTGCCGTTCCTCCGGGAGCGCTACCACGTGCACCACGTCGAGATCCTGTCCAACGTGCTCGACGAGGAATCCATGCACACGGTGGGCTTCCGCGGCCAACCGGTGGCCACCTTCCGGACACCGCTGTTTCCGGGCGACGAAGCGCGGGCGATGAAGGCCCTCAAGGACAGCGCGCGCCGCAACGTGCGTCGCGCGCAGAAGCTCGGCCTGATCGTGCGGTTCGAGACCGACGAGACGTTCGTCGACGAGCACTTCGCGCAGATCGTGGAGGTGTTCGCCCGCGGCGGCCACAGCCTGCCGTTCACGAAGCAGCGCGTGCTGCAGTACTTCAGGCACATGCAGGCGGGCGGCCACTTGATCGCAGCGTCGGTCTACCTGCCCGACGGCACGACGAACATCGCTACCGGCATGTTCACGATCGAACGGAAGGAGCTGCTGCTCTGGATGTGGGCGCACCGTACGCGCTACCGGTGGTACCGGCCCACGGAGCTGATGACCTGGATGGTCATGCAGAAAGCGATGGCCGCGGGGTGCGACACCTTCGATCTGATGGGCCGGGGCGACTTCAAGAGCAAGTTCGGCGCGGAACCAGACCTCACCAAGCGCCGCTGGGTGTGGAGCCGCCATCGCATGATCACGGTCGTGCGGGATTGGGCGGAGCGCGGGTACCGGTGGCAACAGGCCGTACGCGGCCAGGTCATGCGCCTCGCCCAGCGGCGCGACGCGCCCATCGTGCCGGACCACGCCGAACCCGAAGGACCGCCGGCCGCGCCGCCGCCCCGGGCCACACCACTGGCGTGTGTGATGGGTGACATCGACCTGCTACGCGCCGTGGCGCTGGCCGGCATCCCCGCCGTGGTCGCGACCAAACCCGGGTCCCCGGCGCGGTATTCCCGCTACGCGCGCCGCTCGCTCGACTGGGCCGACGCGTGGGAGCAACCCGACGAGGCGATCCGGCTGTTGCTGCAGTTCGGCGCGGCGCAGGCCGCCCCGCCGGTGCTCTTCTACGAGGAAGACCGGGAGCTGCTGCTGATCTCCCGCCATCGCCGCGAGCTGGCGACCGCGTTCCGCTTCGTGGTACCGGACGCGACCCTGGTGGAGGATCTCGTCGACAAGGAGCGCTTCCAGATCCTCGCGGCCCGCCTCGCATTACCGGTGCCGCCCGCGCTGGCGCTGGACCCCGGCCAACCCCTGCCGCCCGAGGTGCGCGACCTCCGGTTCCCCGTGATCGTCAAGCCGCTGACGCGGCGGACGGCTCAATGGGCGCCGCTCGCCGGCTCCGCCAAGGCGATCGAGGTGCGCACGCCGGCCGAGCTGGGCGCCCTCTGGCCGCAGCTCGCTGCAGCGGGCATTCCGGCCCTCGCTCAGGAGATCATCCCCGGCCCGGAGACGGCGATCGAGAGCTACCACGTGTACGTCGATACGCGCGGGCGCATTGTGGGCGAATTCACGGGCCGGAAGATCCGGACGCTACCGGAGGCTTTCGGCGACAGCACGGCGCTCATCACCACCGACGCTGCCGACGTCGCGGAGCTGGGCCGCGACCTGGTACGCAAGCTCGACCTCCGCGGCGTGGCCAAGTTCGACTTCAAGCGCGGCCCCGACGGCCGGCTCTACATGCTGGAGGTGAACCCCCGATTCACGCTCTGGCACCACCTGGCCGCCGTCGCCGGCGTCAACATTCCGGCGCTCGTGTATGCCGATCTCGCCGGCCTCCCGCGGCCGGCGGCGCACACCGCGCGCGCCGGCGTGCGCTGGTGCAAGGTGTGGCGGGACCGGGCCGCGGCCCGCAGGGCGAACGTGCCGCTGTGGCGCTGGCTCGTCTGGTCGCTGGGCTGCGAGGCAAAATCGGGCCTCGCGTGGGACGATCCGCTACCGCTGGTCCGGGCGGGCTTGCGTGCGGCGGGCCAACGCCTCATCTCGTCCGCGCATGCCGCGCCGCCGACGCCGACGAGCCTCGGCACGGCCATGCGAGCATGACGCCATCTCGTGGTCTAGGGCGTCACGCGCGTCACGACGAACACGTCGAACGCGGGTCCCGTCACGGGCGCCGGGGAGCTGGCCATCCCGAAGGGCGTCGGCGGCGTGACCGCGCCGAGCGGGATCGCGATCGTGCCGCCGCCATAGGTGCCGCTGGCGAGCGCGGAGCCGAACAGGTTCTGCACGCTCCGGACTTCGAACTGATCGCCGTTCGTCAGAATCCCCGCGACGTTCGCCGCAGCGCTCGCCTGCCCGCCCCAGTTGTACACGACCACGAAGCCCAGGCCCGGTTGGTAGACGCTGGGCCGGATAAACACCTGCGTGGCGGCCGGGGTCCCGCCAATGGCGGTGTCGGTGGCGGCCAGCCCGCTCGCCGTGCGAAAGTTCGCGAACGTGGATGCGCTCCCGTCGGCGAAGCGCCAGGCATTCGCTGTCGGATCACGCCAATTCGTGTTGTTCCCCCACGTGTACCCACCATCGCTCGTATCGACGACGTTCACGAGGACTCCCGACCCCACCCAGGTGTTGGCGCTAACTGTCGCCGTTGCCCACAGCCGCATGTCGAACACGGGCTCTCCCCCCACGACCATGTTGTCCCGCGCGAGCACACCGGCGTTTTGCGTCGTGGAGTAACCCAACTTGAAGTTGGCGACCATGCCGGTGACGCTGGACGAGTAATAGGTCAGGTTGCTGTCCACCACGCCGCCGCTCACCGGCTCCTCGCCACCAGCGAGCAGGTTGCCGGCCTGCGAGGTTCCCGCGATCGCCAGCGCCCCGTTGTTGAAGGCCACGTTCCGCTTGACCGTGATCCCCACGAGCGAGCCGGAGCCGAGGTTGCTGTACTCGTGCACGCCGAACCCGAACTGGTTGAACATGACGTTGTCGCGCACGAGTTTGGTGCCGCTGTTGTTCTTGATGTAGATCGCGTGACCGTGGCCGCGGTCCGAGGCGTCGGCCTGATACCCGTTGTTATAAATGATGCAGCCGTAGATCTCGACGTCCGTGGAGGTGGCTGCCGTATAGATCCCAACGCCTCCGTCATGCACCACCAGATGGATCAGCTTGACGTGCGAGGTGTTGCGCACGTACACCGCGTCGTTGCGCACGCTCGTGCGCCCGGTCGTGCCGACCTGGACCTCGAGCCCCCAGTACCAGGTGTACGAGCCGTCGATCTTGAAGGTGTTGCTCGCGTCGGTGCCGTTGAGGACCACGCGCTCGCCCGGGTAAGCCCGGACGATGATCGGCGCGGCGACCGTGCCCGTCAGAGCGCTCGTGAAGATTCCGGTGTAGGTGCCCGCGCGCACCCAGATCGTGTCTCCGGGGCTCACCTGACCGCCGCCCCCGCTCAGGGCGTAGGACAGGCTCCAGGGGTTCGCGTTGCTCCCGTCGCCGCCGCTCGTACCGGCGGTCGTCACGTAGTAGCCCACGTGCGTTCCGGGGGGCGGCGGGGGCGGGGGGGGCGGGGGCGCGGACGCATTACGCCCGCACCCAGCGGCGCCGAACAGCGCCGCGCACATGACCAGAGAACGATGCATCGCGACCCAACCTCCGCTATCGGAGAGCGAGCTTCTAACGTACGTTGCGCCGGGCGGTGCAGTAAGATGTTGCCGCCACGTGCTCAAGAGAGGCGAGGGCGAAGATGTGCGGCATAGCCGGCCGGTTTCATCCCGTGGCGCTACCGCATGCGCCCGGCTGGCCGGCGCGCGCTGACGCGCTGCTGGTGCACCGGGGCCCGGACGGCGGCGGCCAGTACGGCGACGAGCGCTGCGAGCTGGTGCATCGGCGCCTGGCGCTGATCGACCTCTCTCCCACAGGCCACCAGCCCATGGCCAACGAGGATGAGAGCGTTCTCGTGATCTACAACGGCGAGATCTACAACCATCAGGAGCTGCGGGCGCAGCTCACCGCCGCCGGCCACCGGTTCCGCGGCACGTCCGACACCGAGGTGCTCGTGCACTTGTACGAGGACCGTGGGGAGCGGCTGGTCGAGGATCTCCGCGGCATCTTCGCGTTCGCGATCTACGATCGGCCGCGCCGGCGCCTGACCCTGGGCCGTGACCGGTTCGGCGTCAAGCCGCTGTTTTACGCGCAGCTGGACGGGCAGTGGGTATTCGCGAGCGAGATCAAGGCGATCGCCGCTCTGCCCGGGTTCCGCCCGACGCTCGACCGTCAAGCCTGCTACGATTTCCTGGGCCTCGGCTACGTGCCCGAGCCCACCACCGGGTTCGGCAACATCGCCGCGCTTCCGAGCGCGAGCACGCTGACCATCGCGCCCGAGGGTCACGCCCTGCGCCGCTACCACGAGGTCGTCGCTGAGCCGAACGGACATCGGGACCTCGGCGCCGTGTCCCGCGTCGCCGAAGCGCGGCTGCTGGCCGCCGTGAAGCGGCAGGCGGTGGCCGACGTCCCCGTGGCCGCCCTGCTGTCCGGCGGGATCGATTCGTCGTTGGTTGTCGCTGCCCACCGCCGGGCCACGGGCGAGGCGACGACCACGTTCAACGTGCGGTTCCCCGACCGCCGCTACGACGAGACCGAGACCGCGCTCGCCGTCTCACGGCAATACGCCACGCGCCATCACACCATCGATCTCGGCGACTGGGCCATGACGACCGACTCGCTGCTCGACCTGTTCCGGCACTTCGACCAGCCATTCGCCGATACGAGCCTCGTGCCGATGTACTGGATCGCGCGAGCGGTCCGGGAGCGGGGGATCATCTGCGCGCTGTCGGGCGACGGCGGGGACGAGGTGTTCGGGGGCTACGCGCGCTTTTGGCAGGTGGCCTCGCTCGCGCGCCTGATGCGCTGTCCCCCATGGCTGCTCGCTCCGCTCGCCGTCGCCGGAAGTCGCGCGACGCGCTGGAGCCGCGACTGGGGGCGGCGGGTCGTGAAGGCCATCGAGCTCGCCCGCGCGGGCCGCGCCAACTCGGCGATCGTGCTGGCCGGCTTCTCCAACTATCTCACCGAAGACCAGAAGGAGATGCTCGTTCCGCCCGATGCCCGCGCCGGACTCGCCCCGGTGTACCGGCATTTCGACGGGCACGTCCCGCCCGGCACGGCGGACCTCGAGACGCTCTCCCAACGCATTACAGAGAGCTGCTTCGCCGTCAGCCTGCCGGGAGACATGCTCCGCAAGGTGGACATGATGAGCATGCGGGCGAGCATCGAGGTGCGCGTCCCCCTGCTGGATGAGGACGTCGTAGGACTCGGCGTGTCCCTGCCCCACCGTCTCAAGGCCGCGGGGCACACCGGCAAGCGGGTCCTCCGCGCGCTCGCACATCGCTGGCTCCCGCGGGAGGTAGCGGTCCATCCGAAACAGGGATTCAGCGTCCCGCTCGACGTCATGGTGCTGCCCGGGTTCCACGACGCGCTTGCCGCGCTGCTGCTCGGCGACGACGCCCGCACCCGTGCCTTGTTCCACGACGCGCCCATGCGCCGCTGGCTCGCCGACTTCCGCAGCGGTGCGAGCCGCGCGGGTGGCGAGATCAGCCGCGGCGGGCTCTACCAGCGCGTGTTCACGGCGCTCGCCCTGGAGCTGTGGCTGCGGGAGTACCGGCTCACATGGTGACGCGCGCCAGCCGACCGGAGGTCGCCGGCTTGATGTATCACGACGTGGTCGACGATCCTGCGGCGTCCGGGTTTTCGCGTCCCGGCGCGCTCCCCTACAAGCTGACCCGCGCAGCGTTCGGCGCGCATCTGGATGCGGTCGCCGCGGGCGGCTGCGCGCCCACACGCGTCGATGCGGTCGACGTCGGCGAGCCCGGCCGGCGCCTGCTCCTCACCTTCGACGACGGTGGCGCGAGCGCGCTCTGGATTGCCGACGCGCTCGAGCGGCGCGGCTGGCGGGGCCACTTCTTCATCGTGACGAGCCTCATCGACCGGCCCCGATTCCTGACCCGCGCCGAGATCCGCGACCTGGCGAGCCGCGGCCATCTGATCGGCAGCCACTCCCATACCCATCCAGACATCTGTCGCGACCTCCCGGCCGACCGGATGCTGGCGGAATGGCGGGTGAGCCGGGACGCGCTGGCCGACCTCCTCGGTCAGCCGTGCCGATCCGCCTCGGTGCCGGGTGGCGACATCTCGGGCCGCGTGCTCCGCGCCGCATCGGTCGCCGGCTACCATTACGTCTTCACCTCCGAACCCTGGCTCACGCCCCATTGGATCGGCGGCGCGTGGGTGTTGGGCCGTTTCTCCGTGAAGACGAGCACGTCAGCCCGACGAGTGGGGGAGCTGGCTCGCTTCCGCGGCTGGCAGCTCGCGCTGTTCCAGCGCCGGCTCAAGGTCGCCGTACGCCGAGCGGCGGCCCCGTTGTACCGCCGGTACGTGGCGCGCCGTACGCACGACGCGGCCTTGGACGCAGCCGTGTGACCTTCCGACTCCGCTACCGCCCGATCCCCGGTCTCCCGCGCCTCGCCTGGGCGGCCGCAGCCGACCCACGGTCCGGCGACGTCGACGTGGCGCACGGGTGGGCCGTCGAGTGCCGCGACGATTGGCTCGTCGAGGGAGTATGGGATGGCGACTTCACCAATGGGAGGTTCGACACCAGCGACCACTTCTTCGGCAGCGGCCTCCGCATCGAAGACGATCGGCTGTACTTCGTGGCATCGACTGGGCTCTGCGATCGGTTGCTGTGGACCGAGCACCATGGTCGGCTCCACGTCTCGAATAGCCTGCCGTTGCTGCTCGCGACGACCGGCGCGCGCCTCGACCCGCGGCACGACTATCGCCTCGAGACATTTGCCATCCGACAGGGCGCGGGAGAATATCCGGACAGCTTCGTCGTGGATCATCCGGAGATCCGCGCCTTCCGCCAACTGTACGATGGCTGCCTGGCGCTCGATCCTTCGGGCAGGACCGAGCGCGTCAACCGGCGCAGCGCACCCCGGTTCCGCTCGTACGGCGAATATCGGACGCTCGTGCGCGACGCCCTGCGCCGTTTGCGGACGAATTACGCGAGCGACGCGCGTCGCACCCCGATCCAGGCGTTCGTGACGGTCTCCTCGGGCTATGACTCCGTCGCCGCCGCCGCGCTCGTCGCCGAGCTGGGCGTCACGGCTGCGTTCACCTGTCGCCGGTCGAATTCACATCTCCCCACGTGGCTCGCCGCCAGCACGGCGATTGACGACGGCTCGGCGATTGCGGGCGCCCTGGGCCTCCCCCTACTGACGCCGGAGGCCGGTGGCGCGACGCCCGCCGACGAGCGGTACTTCTTGGCAGCCGGCTGCATGCCGCCGACCCTCGCGCTGCGCCCGCTCGCGTCCTTCCTGGAGCGGAGGCGCTCCGCCGCGGTCGTGTTCACGGGGTTCGGGGGCGACGACGTGTGGGATACCGAGGCGGAACGCGAATGGCACGAGCGGGGCGTCGTCCGCGGGGACCCCGCCGGGCTAGGGTTGTCGGAGATCCGGCTTCAGAGCGGTTTCAGCAATGTCAGCGTCCCCACTCTCTGCAGCCGCCACATCGCAGACCTCGACGCAGTGGCGGCCGATCAGGAGATGGACCCGTGGCGTCTCCTCAACGCGTACGACCGACCGATCCCGCGACGCATCGCGGAGACCGCCGGCGTGGCGCGTACGGCCTTCGGCCAGACGAAGAAGGCCGTCGTCGCCGCGTACCACTATCCGGTCACGCGCCGGCTGCGCCCGTCGTTCGTCGCGTACGTCCGGCGCACGCGCGGCGTCGGCCTCGCATTCGTCCGTCTCCACATCGGACTCAACCGGCTTGCCTATCCGTTCGTGCGAGCATGGCACTTGATCGGCCGTGCCCTGCTCGGCCGCGATCGCATCGTCTCCCCCAGGACGCCGCATGCCTTCTTGTGGCCGCAGTACGATTTCGCCCATGCGCTGTTCCTGTGGGCGGCCGAGACTCTGAGCACCGAGCTCGCCGCCGTGCCTCCGCCCCCCCTTGCCCCCGCCACGGCCGGCGTCCCGCGTCCCGCTGTGGTCTGGTGCTGATGGCGATGCGATTCGCCTATACTCCCGTCCCCGCGTGGCCCCCGCTGGCCTGGCTCGCGTCGTGCGCGGGCGGCGGCGACACGGTCACCGTGCTGCACGGCTCGCAGGTGGAGACGACGCCCGAATGGTTTTGCGAGGCGGTGTGGGACGGTCCGTACGACGCTGGGGACTTCGACCGCACGGACCTCGTGTTCGGGTCCGGGGCCCGCACCCGCAACGGGGCGGTCACCTGGGTCTCGGCCGCCTCAACGGTGGACCGACTGCATTGGCTCGAGCGCACCGGAGAGGTGTGGCTGTCCAACTCGCTCGCGTGCCTCCTGGCCGCCACGGGCGGCGTGCCCGACCCGACGTACACGGCGTACTTCGACGACTTCAAGTCGATACGGTTGGGCCTCGCGCACTACAAGCCCACGCTGACCACGTCCCACGGACCCGTGCACCTGACGTACCACGACAACCTGATGTGGGACGGGCAGACGCTGCAGCCGGTACCCAAACCGACGCCGCTACGCGATTTCAGCTCGTTCGCGTCCTATCGCGATTTCCTCGTCGGCGCCTTGACCGGGATGGCCGCGAATCTGGCAGACGCTGCTCGCCGTCTGCCCTACCGCATGCTGGGCACGATCTCGTCGGGCTACGATTCCGGCGCGGTGTCGGCGCTCGCCCGACATGCCGGACTCGATGAGGCGGTCACGTTCGCGGCACGGGAGGGTATCGCCCCCGACACGGGGACGGCCGTCGCAGTCGCCCTGGGCATCCGCCTCGACATCGTGCAGGCGGACGCGTGGCGCGCGATCCCGCTCGCCGAGATCCCGTTCCTCGCGGCCGACGGCAAGGGCGAGGACGTGTACGTCGCCGGCGCGCGCCCGTGGTTGGCGGGCCGTGTGCTGCTCACTGGCTTCCATGGCGACGCCGTGTGGGGGCTCGACCCCCCCGGGCTCGGTCCCGACCTCGTCCGCAAGGATCAGTCCGGGCTCGACCTGTGTGAGTTCCGTCTGCACGCGGGATTCATCCACGCGCCCGTGGCATTTCTCGGCGCGCGCCAGGTCCGTGACATTCACGCGCTCTCGGTATCGCGGGAGCTCGCCCCCTGGAACCGGGGCCGGGCCTACGACCGCCCCTTCTGTCGCCGGGTCGTCGAAGAAGCCGGCGTGGCACCGCACGAGTTCGGCAAGCGCAAATACTCATCGTCCGTGCTGCTGTTCGCCCGCGACTCGTTTCTCACGCCGCCGGCCCTGGCGGACCTGCGCCAATGGCTCGGCCCGCAGGCGGACCTGTGGCAGAGCCGCGGCCGCACGCCGCCGCCCCTCGATCTGGCCCCACCGGCGCCGTGGCTCCCCTGGACCCGTGCGGCCGCGCGGATGCTCCTCCCGATCGCACGCGCCCTCGCCCACGTCGCACCCGCCCTCCGGGACATCGGCGAGCGCGCCCTCCGCCTCAGTCAACTCGAGCCGCTGTTCCAGTACGCCTTCCCCTGGGCGCTGGCGCGGGTCATCGAGCGATATGGCAGCGTCGGTGCGCGGAGAAACCTCGCGGCGGGCGAGGTCGGCGACCGCGTTCGTGCGACCCCCCTCCCCGTGGCTCCCAAGACGACAGAGCCGCCCACGCGCGGCGCGAGCGGCCCTGCCTCCCCCTGACGGCGCCTGCCTTCCGGTTACGGCACGATCGTCACCAGGAAGACGTCGAAGTACGGTCCGGTGCGCGGCGACCGCGAGGACGTCAAGCCCATGGGCGTCGGCGGCGTGACGCCGCCCAATGGAATGCTGACCACACCACTGAACGCGCCGCTCGCGACGGGCGCCCCGTACAGATTCTGCACGTTGCGCACCTCGTAGCGCGCCCCCACAGGCACGATCCCCGACAGATCCACGGAGACCGCACCGAGCTGCGGCCAGTTGTACACCGTCACGGTCGCCCGTCCCCGTTCGTAGACGTTCGGCCGGACGAACACCGCCGTCTGCCGGGCGGCGGGACCCGCCGCCAGCACCGTATTTCCAGTCACGGTCGCGTTGGTCCACGTGCCCTGCGTGATGCCGCTGCCGCCCACGACGTAATTCCCCGTCGCGCGCAGCCCGCTACCAGACCCGAGCGTGAGATTGGTGCCGGTGAGCCCCGGCGCCATGTAGGTCATATTCGTGAGCATGGTCAGATCGTTCGCGGGCGGCTGGCCGAGATTGCCGATGTTGGCCGATGTCCCGCTGGACGACAGGGTGCCATTGTCGAACGAGACGTTTCCTTCGATCCAGATGTTGTTCAGCAACCCGCTTCCCGTGTTCGTGTACGCGTGGATCCCGTACCCGTACTGGTTGAAGATGACGTTGTCACGCGCCACGACGGGGCCCACGTCGCTCTTGATGTACAGCGCGTGCCCATGCCCCCGGTCCGGGCCCTGCCAGCCGTTGTTGTACCAGATCGAGCCGTAGATCTCGACGTCGGACCGCGACGAGTAGTTGAAGAAGGCAACCCCGCCGTCGTGGACTACGAGATTGATGAACTTGTTGTGCGACCCGTTGTTCACGAGCAGGTTGGGCCGTGCGTCGTTGGACGTGGTGCTGAACGTACGCGTCGGCTCCGAGCTCATCAGCTCGAGGCCCCAGAACACCGACCACGCGCCCGCCACCACGAACTGGTCGCCCGTGTATCCGGCGGCGTCCACCGTCGCCCGCTCGCCGGGGTATTGCCGCACCACGATCGGCGCGCCGCTGAGCCCCGTGAGCGTGCTCCGGAAGCCGCCGCGGTACGTCCCACCGCGCACCCACACGGTGTCACCAGCGTGGATCCGCCCGCCCGCCGTGGCGAGGGCGTAACTGAGCGTCCACGGCCGGCTCATACTGCCGTCGTTCGCGCTCGAGCCGTTCGGCGACACATAGTAGCCCGCGTGCACCACCGGCGCCGAGGCGGCCGTCGCTGTCACGGTCGCTGTTCCGCTTTTGCCGTCGCTCGTCGCGATCACCAGAGCGCTTCCCGCGGCCAACGCCGTCACGAGACCGTCCGACACCTTGGCGATCAGGGTATCACGACTCACCCAACTCATGGTCCGGCCCGTCAAGATGGTCCCCCCTGAGTCCTTGGCGACGGCCGTCAGCCGGCCGAGTCGATGACGGGGCCCGCGAGAATCGTGCCGAGCGTCGGGGGTTGGGTTCCGAGCAGCGTCGCCGACACCGACGGGCCGCTGCGGATGTTGGCCGTACCGGAGGTCTTCACGCGCTCGCCGGGGGCGAACGATGTGACGGACACGGTGGGAAGGGAGGAACCGCAACTACTCCTCCGGTCCAGGCTGGGCGCCCCGCAGGGCGCCCAGCCTGGATGCCAAACTGCCGCTACAGCTACTGCGAGACGATCGTGACGACGAAAACGTTGAAATACGGGCCGGTCGTCGGTGCCGGCGAACTGCTCAGGCCGACCGGCGTTGGGGGCGTGATCCCGCTCATCGGGAGACTGATCGCGCCACCGCCAGTCCCGCTGGCGACCGGCGCCCCGAAGAGATCCTGCACGTTGCGCACTTCATACCGCACGCCGGCCGGCACGACACCCGACAGGTCGACCGTCACGCTCCCCTGGCCATTGGGGTTGTAGACGATGACGTTGGCGCGACCGGGCTCGTACCGGTTCGGGCGCACGAACACCCGCACGGCGCCCGTGGCGCTCGCCGACAGCACGGTGTTCCCCGTGACGGTCGCGTTCGTCCACGTGCCCTCGCTGATTCCGCCTCCGCCGACCACGTAGTTGCCCGTGGCCACGAGACCGTCGCCCGATCCCAGCACGAGGTTCGACCCCGACAAGCTCGGGGCGAAGTACGTCATGTTGTCCTGGACGCCGAGGTCGTTTGCCAACGGCTGGCCCAGGTTGCCGATGTTCGCGGATGTCCCCGTGGGTGACAGGCTGCCGTTGTCGAACGAGACGTTGCCCTCGGCGTGGATGTTGTTGAGCAGCCCGCTCCCGGTGTTCGTGTAGACGTGAATGCCGTACCCGTATTGGTTGAAGATCACGTTGTCGCGCGCCACGACCGGCCCCACGTCGCTCTTCAAGTACATCCCGTGGCCATGGCCGCGATCCGGCGCCTGCCAGCCGTTGTTGTAGACGATGCAGCCGTAGATTTCCACGTCGAACTGGACGGAATAGTTGAAGAACGCCACACCGCCGTCGTGGACCACGAGGTTGACGTACTTGTTGTGCGACCCGTTGTTGATGACGTTGTCGGGCCGGTAGTCGTGATTGATGAGGTCGGTATAGCGCGACAGCATCGTGTTCGTGAACTCAAGACCCCACATGACCGACCACGACCCCGCCACCACAAAGTTGTCACCGGTGGCGTTGACCCCGTCGATGATCGGGCGCTCGCCCGGGTAGGCGCGCACCACGATCGGTGCCGCCGCCGTGCCGGTGAGCGTGCTGCGGAACGGCGCGTCGTACGTCCCACCGCGCACCCAGACCGTGTCGCCGGGCTGAATGCGTCCCCCGGCACCACTCAACGCGTAGGCGAAGCTCCACGGCTGGGCGGCGGACCCGTCACCACCGCTCGTTCCGTTGATCGTCACGTAATAACCCGGTCGCGGCGGCGGGGGCGGCGGCGGCGGCGGCGGCGGCGGCGGCACAGCCGTCACCGTGATCGCGGCGGACCCGCTCTTCCCCTCACTGGTCGCCGTGATCGTCGCCGAACCCACCGCAACCGCGGTTACAAGACCGGCACTTGAGACCGTCGCCACACCAACGGCATTACTCGCCCAGGTGATGCTTCGTCCGGTCAGGGTGTTGCCGGCCGAGTCCTTCGTCACGGCACTGAGCTGCTGCGTTGCCGCAATCGCGAGACTCGCCGTCGCAGGAGTGACCGTCACGGAGGCGACCGGCACGACCGTGACCGTAATCGCCGCAGTGCCGCTCTTCCCTTCGCTGGTCGCCGTGATCGTCGCCGATCCCGCCGCGACAGCCGTCACAAGGCCACTCACGGACACCGTCGCCACTGCGGGCGCACTGCTGGACCACGCGATGCTGCGACCGGTGAGGACGTTGCCCGCGGAGTCCTTCGTCGTCGCACTGAGCTGCCCGGTCGTGCCGATGCGCAGCGTCTTCGTGGCAGGGGCGACGGTCACCGTCGCAACCGGCACAACGGTCACCGTGATCGCGCTCGTCGCGCTCTTCCCTTCACTCGTCGCGGTAATGGTCGCCGACCCGGCCGAGACCGCGGTCACGAGACCACTCGCCAAGACCGTCGCCACCGACGGAGCACTGCTCGACCATGTGACCACTCGGCCCGTAAGGGTGTTGCCCGCCGAGTCCTTCGTAACGGCGGTCAACTGCTGCGTCGCTCCGTTGGTCAGGTTTGCCGTAGCTGGCGTGACGGCAACCGTCGCGACTGGCACCACCGACACCGTAATCGCCGCCGTGCCACTCTTGCCTTCGCTCGTGGCGGTGATCGTGGCGGATCCTGCCCCGACCCCTGTCACCAGCCCGCTCGCCAACACCGTCGCCACTGCGGGCGCGCTGCTCGCCCAAGTCACCGCACGTCCTGCGAGGGGACTACCGTTGGCATCCTTCGGGGTCGCCGTCAGCGGGACGGTCTGCCCGAGCAGCACCGTCGCCGAGGCGGGGCTCACCGACACCGACGCCACCGGCACCAACGTCACCGTGATCGCCGCCGTGCCATTCTGGCCCTCGCTGCTCGCAGTGATCGTCGCCGTCCCGGCAGCCCCACCCGTCACCAGCCCATTCCCGCTCACCGAAGCCACCGCCGCGTTGCTCGTCGCCCACGTCACGGTCCGCCCGCCGAGCGGATTGCCATTCGCATCCTTCGGCGTCGCGGTGAGCTGCGCGGTCTGGCCCACGATCAGGTTGGCCGACACGGGGCTCACCGAGACCGACGCCACCGGCACGACGGTCACCGTGATCGCCACGGAGCTGCTCTGCCCCTCGCATGCGACCGTCACCGTCGCCACACCCGCGGCGACGCCGGTCACGACCCCACTGTCGTTCACGGTGGCCACGCCCACATTGGTCGAGGCCCACGTCACCACCCGCCCGCTCAACGGATTGCCGCCCACATCCTGCGGCGTCGCGGTCAGCTGCACCTTTTGCCCTACGGCGACGCTCGCCGCCGCCGGACTCACCAGGATCGACGTGACCGGCGCAAGCGTCACCGTCACCGTCGCCGTGTCGGCGGGTCCTCCCGCGTTTCCCCTGGCGACGATCTTGACCTTGCCCGTGTCCGAGCCGGCCCTGTAGTGCCCGTGATGTTTGCCATTGCTCGTAGTCGTGTCGGTGATGCTGCCGGACGTCGCACTCCAGTTGATCGTCACATCGGCGGTATCACCGGTGCTGGTGAAGCCAATCGCGGTGAAGTCGGCGGTTTGATTCTGCTGCAGCGTCACGAGTTTGGGAGAGACGTCGACCCGGATCGCGTCGTTGCCGGACAGAGAGACTCTGCTCGGTATTTCGCACGCGACGACTGTGATGACTGCGAGCGCCAGGGCCCGTCGCCATATCGTTCGAGAAAGCATAAATCCTCCTCCAGGACTGCGGGCGGCTCGACTAGCGTGACACGCCAACGGCGTGCTGTAGCCTCGGGGCTTTGCGTCCCCGGCTTTCGCCGGGTTTGCCTTTGTCGCGCTCCCCTCGGAGGGGGTGCGATCCTGCCGAACATGAAAAAGGCCGGTTGCTCTGAGCAGCGATGGTTATTTCACTGCGACTCCGGTTGGCAGTCTCGGGCTGAAACACTGCGGGCCGCCACATCGATCGGAGTCGATTGCTGGCGGCCCGGCTGGCTGACGGAGGATTAGTCCCGTGGAAGCCCCGCGGCTCTGCGTCACCGCCTTTCGGCGGTTTTGCTCTGAGCAGCGGCGCTAGTATGCGAAGATTCTGTTTTTGAGGAAGTGATTTACCGCACCAGGCCGCTGGCTACGTTACTCGTGGAGTCGCATGCGGAGTTATCACGCTTCGGGAGTACCCGACGCTTTGTGCTTCATGCTCTCCCACCATGCCATCCGCTCCTGCACGGTTTTTTCGTAACCGAAATCACTAGGTCTGTACCACACAGTGCCGCGCAGCCTTTCCGGCAAATACTCCTGCGGCAGATACGCATTCTCGGAATCGAACGCGTACTTGTAGCCCTCGCCGTAGCCCAGGTCCTTCATTAATGGCGTCGGCGCCTGGCGAATGTGCAGCGGCACCGGTTCCCCCGGATGGTCCGCCGCGGCGGCCTGCGCGTCGCCGAACGCCTTGAAGGCCCGATTCGACTTCGGTGCGGTGGCGAGATAGATCGTGGCTTCCGCGAGCGCGAGCTCCCCTTCGGGGCTGCCGAGAAAGTGGTAGGCGTCCTTGGCCGCGAGCGCGATGCTCATCCCGCGCGGATCCGCGAGCCCGATGTCCTCGATGGCCATGCGCACGAGCCGCCGCGCGATATAGAGCGGATCCTCGCCCCCAGCCAGCATCCGCGCGAGCCAGTAGAGCGCGCCGTCGGCATCGGATCCGCGCACCGCCTTGTGCAGCGCGGAGATCAGATTGAAATGCTGCTCACCGCTCTTGTCGTAGACCGGCAGCGGTTTTTCGAGAACCTGGCGGATGACTTCACCGGAAATGGGAGAAGGGAGCGGGGAGATGTTCGATACGTGCTTGATTACCGCTTCGAGCGTGTTCAACGCTCTTCGCGCGTCGCCCTGAGCATGGGTAACGAGCAGTTGCAGGGCATCGTCACCGAATCGTACCTCTCCCTTCTCGCCTCTCCCCTTGTTTTCCAGCTCCAGCGCCCGTTCGATCACCGTTCGGATGTGCTGGTCATTCAACGGTTCCAACACAAACACCCTGCACCGGGAGAGGAGGGCTCCAGTAAGCTCAAAGCTCGGGTTCTCCGTCGTCGCACCGATGAGCGTGATGATCCCGTTCTCGACCCACGGCAAAAACGCGTCCTGCTGCCCCTTGTTGAACCGATGGATCTCGTCGCAGAAGAGGATCGTCCCCTGTCCGTGATACTTGAGCCGCTCTTCGGCCTCTTTGATGATCTCGCGCACGCGCGCCACGCCTTCGGTGACGGCTGAGAAGGGCTCGAAGTGGCGGTCGGTGTAGTTGGCGATGATTTTGGCGAGTGTGGTTTTGCCGGAGCCGGGCGGCCCCCAGAAGATGCAGGACCCGACGTCGCCGCGGCGAATCAGGTCGCCCAACGCCTTCCCCGGGCCCAGGAGGTGCTCCTGGCCGAGGAATTGGTCGAGTGTCTTGGGCCGCATCCTTGCCGCTAACGGCTCGGTGGACCCTTGAAACAGCGTAGGCTCCGTCACGACACGCCATCCATGATCACCTTGGTCAAGAAGAATACCGCAGCGCCGGCAAAGAATGCCGCGGGCAGCTTCCATCCTTTCTTACCCTGGAACTCGGGCACCAGGTTCGACGCCGCGACGTAGATCGTCACGCCTGCCGACAGCGCGAGACCATGCTGCACCAAAAACCCCAACTCTTCGGTGACGAGCACGCCGACGAGCGTCGCGAGTCCCAGCAACGCTGCAGCGCCGACCGCGCGCCCCCCCGACCGCCCACCGGCCAGCATCAAGCTCGAGATCGTCACGCCCTCCGGCAGCTTGTGCAGGAAGATCGCGACGAACACCATGATCCCGAGCTCCGGGCGCACGAGGAACGCGCTCGCGATCGCGACGCCATCGAAGAAGGTGTGCAGCAGGAGCCCGACGAGTGCCGACGTGCCGGCAACCGAGCTGACTGGGTGCGTCTCTTCGCCGAAATGGAAATGCGGCGTGACGGTATGCTGCGTGAGATGCACCGCCAGGTAGCCCAGGAGCACGAGCCCGGGCGCCGCGGTGCCGCTGCGCGACAGGGCCGCCGGTAGGAGCTCCACAATCGCCACGGAGAGCATGAAGCCGGCGCCGAACGCGACCAGCAGCTCGATGACGCGCAGCTCCCGCACCGCGCGCCGGGTGACCGCGAGCGCGCCGAGCACGTTGCCCGCCGCGGCGACGAGGGCGTAGAGCAGCGCTTTAGACACGGGACAACAGGTACGCTTTCGTGTTGCGCGTGGGGTCCTCGAGCACTTCCTCCAGCAACCGCGCGAGCGTCTCCCCCACGTCGGGCCCGGGGCGCACGCCGGCGGCGATGAGATCGTCGCCCTTCACGGCAAGGTCCTTGAGTGCCAGCGGCGGGTTATCGGCCCGGATGGCCGCGACCGCCTTCCGGAGCGCGTCGGATGCGCCAACCAGCAAGTCGTCCGCGTACTCGGTGGTTTCCGACAGCCACTTCCGCACGCGCGCGGCATCATGGGGATCGGGATAACTCTCGCGCCATTTGCCGATCGCCCGCCCACGCTCGATATCGCGATTCGAGCTCTTCAGCCGCGTGAGCAGTGACGCGGGATCCTTGCTGATATACGCAGTGATGAGGACGGGATCACGCGGCAGCCGATCGACCCCACTCGCATCCCCGAGCTCCGGCAGCCAGATCCGCTTCGCCCCGGTGTCCACCCAGAGCGCAACGAGCTTCGACACCTTCTTCGCCGTCTGAATCCCCTTGAACCACTCGTCACGAACCCGCTCGGCGGACAACTGCGCGAGGCCTTGAACGTTCGCCTTGGCTGCTTCGAGCGTCCGTGGGTGGATGCGAAACTCAAAGCGCGCGCTGAACCGCAGCGCCCGCAGAATCCGCAGATAGTCTTCCTGGAAGCGCCAGTTCGGATCGCCGACCGAGCGGATCAGCTTCTTGGCGAGATCCTGCTCCCCCTGAAAGGGATCGCGCCACTCGTGACGGATCGGATGGTAGGCGATGGCGTTGATCGTGAAGTCCCGCCGGGCCAGGTCGTCCATCAGCGAGACGCCGAATTCCACGACGGCATGACGGCCGTCTGTCTGAATGTCCTTCCGGAACGTCGTGACCTCATGCGGCTGGTTGGTCGCGTCGAGCACGGCGACCGTGCCGTGCTCGATGCCGACCGGCACCGTGCGCCGGAAGACCTTTTGCACCTCCGCGGGCGGCGCCGACGTCGTGAGGTCGAAGTCGTGATTCTCGAGGCCAAGCAGATTGTCGCGGATCGCTCCGCCCACGCACCACGTCTCGAAGCCCGCGGCTTCGAGCTTCTTGGCAATCTTCAGGACTTCGGAGGGGATCGGAAGCGTCGTGGGAAACGTCATCCGCAGAGGACTGAGCCGCCGTTCACGTTGAGAATCTCGCCCGTGATGTGTCTCGCGAGACTGGAACATAAGAAGACCACCGGGCCCGCGACGTCCTCGGCGCTGGCGACGCGCCGCAGCGGAATGGTTTTCTCGATCGCCGCGCGGCCGTCGCCGGCATAGGGCTTCGCCGACATCTCGGTGTCGACCCATCCGGGGGCGACGCAATTCACGGTGATCCGCGGCGCCAGCTCGACGGCCAGCGATTTCGTAATCGAGATGACGGCGCCCTTGGTGGCCGCGTAATCGGCGTGAAACGCCTCGCCCCGCTGGCCCGCCGTCGACGCGACCAGCACGATCGTGCCACCGTCGGTGATGCTGGGGATGGCGGCGCGGCAGACGTAAATCACGGCGTCGAGATTGGCGCGCCGCGTGGACTCCCACTGCTCGTCCGTCAGCTTCGCCACGGGCACAGCGTCCGCCGGCCACACGCCGTGATTGATCACGAGGATGTCGAGGCCTTTCCCGCCGAGCGCGCGCAGTGCTTCGGCGACCGCCTTGTTGGCGCCGGTCACGGTGCCGAGGTCGCCCCGGACCGCCGCGGTGACGTGCGGCTCGGCTGCCGGCTTGCGGCTGCGATAGCCCACCGCGACCTTGGCGCCCGCTCGCGCCAGAAGCACCGCGGTTGCGCGCCCGATGCCGCGGCCGCCCCCGGTCACAAACGCCCGCTTGCCTTTGAGATCGATCAACCGCTCAGCCCTTCAACCGATCTTCGACCAGGTGGCAGATCACGTGCTCGATGGCGAGATGCAGCTCCTGGATGCGGGCCGTGTCCGTGGCCGGAATGATCAGCACCGCATCAGCCAGATCCTTGAGGTGCCCACCGCCTTTTCCCAGGAACGCGACCACCGCGACCCCGCGGGCTTTCGCGGACTGCGCGGCGCGAATCACGTTGGGGCTCTCCCCCGAGGTCGAATGCAACACGAGGAGATCACCCGGCTCGGCCAGGGCTTCGACCTGGCGCGCGAACACCTCGTCGAACCCCATGTCGTTGGCGCAGGCGGTGAGCAACGACGTGTCGGTCGTGAGCGCGACCGCACGCATCGCCGGCCGGTTGCTCTGATACCGGACGACGTACTCGGTGGCGAGATGCTGCGCGTCGGCGGCGCTACCGCCGTTCCCGGCAAAGAACAGCGTGCCGCCGCCGCGCAGCGTCGTCTCGTAGCGATCCGCGATGGCCGAGATCTCGTCCGCCTGCTCGGCAGCAACCCGGCCGGCGAGCGTCGCCAGGCCGTCGAGCGATTCCCGGATTTTCTCGAGGCTCACCGCGCGGCCTCGACGAACGCCTCGAGCCCGCCTTGCGGGCCTTCCTCCACGATCGTGCCGATGACCACGAAATCGGCCCCGGCCTGCCGCGCCGCGCGCGCCTGGGCCGGCGTGCGAATGCCGCCGCCGACGAACAGCGGCCGCTCGGGCACCGCGGCGCGACACGCCCGGATCACGTCAGCCGAGACCGGGCGCTCGGCGCCGCTGCCCGCGTCGAGATACACCGCTTGCATGCCGATCAGGTGCGCGGCGGTCGCGTGCGCGGCCGCCAGCTCGGGCTTGTCGGCAGGAAGCGGTCGCGTCTGGCTGACCGACTCCACGCTCGTCACCCGCCCGCCGTCGATGAGGATGTAGGCCGTCGACAGCGTCGGCACCGGGTGTTGCTGGAGGTACGGCACGGCCCGGACGTGCTCCTCGATGAGGTACTGCGGGTTGCGGCCCGACACGAGCGACAGGAACAGCACGAGGTCCACCTGATCGGTGAGCTGCATCGCGGAGCCGGGAAACAGCGCGACCGGAATCCCCGGCGCATTGTCCCGCAACGCGCGCGCCACCTCGTGGGTTTGCGCCGCGCCGTCGAACGACGAGCCGATCAACAGGCCCCGCACGCCGGCGGCCTTGGCAGCGCGGCCGATGCGCGCCGCCTCGGCGCCGCTGGTGCGGACCGGATCCACGAGCACGAGCAACCCCTGACCCTCAAGTCTCATGTGTTCCCTCATCGGCTTCGGCCTCCGCCTCGCACGCGTACGTGGCGAACGCATCGGCGGCCAGGAGGTCGAGCGCCAGCTCGCGGCCTCCGGCCGGTCGCGCGGCCACGCCGTCGAGCAGCTCACGCCCGAGCCGCGCCAGGTGCGCGACGAGCGCCTCGGGGGCATCGTGGACGGCACCCCGCAGCCGCTCACGCAGCGCGTCGGGCGGCGTGGGCCGCCGCATGTCGAGCCAGGTCAGGACCTGGTCGCGGGTCATTTCTTCCTCAAGTACTCCGACCAGAGTTCCACAATAGTCGTCGTAGAAGGGATCTTTGATGGATCAGGGATGCTACCGGAGGCTAAGTGTGGCCGGCCTCCCCCACGTCCGCCAGTGTAGTTCGAAATGAACTCCATGAACTCGGGCGCCTTCACCTTGGGCAGCAATGCATCCGGAATGCCCACGTATGCCGTCGATGGCGCGATCACGACAGTCGCGCTGCTCGGATGCTGAACTCTGAATCCATCGATCATCGACACAATTTGATTGCGATCTTGAAGGTCTGTACTGACGTACCAAAGAGAGGGTCCGTCTGGGACCTTCAACTCCTGGCCGGACCCTCCCGCGCCCTTTCGAAGCAGTTCCTCTAATCGTTTCTCTAGCTTTTTCTGCTCCTCAAGCATCGCCTCGATGCGCCGTGCCACGTGCTCGGGCTGGGTCTTGAGCAGACCGGCCGCATCGGACAGTCGCGTCTGCAGCTCGATCGCGTACCGGTACGCCGCCGGGCCCGTGAGGGCTTCGATGCGCCGCACGCCGGCGGCGGCTCCGGTCTCGTGCGTGAAGCGAAACACGGCGATCTGACCGGTCGCGCCGACGTGCGTGCCGCCGCACAGCTCGAGCGAGACGCCCGGAACGTCCACCACGCGCACCACGTCGCCGTACTTCTCGCCGAACAGGGCCATGGCCCCCGCGGCGACGGCGTCCTTGTACGTCGACTGGCGGGTTTCGATCGGGAGATTCTCCCAGATGTGGGCATTCACCTCCGCTTCGATGACGGCGAGCTGATCGCCCTTGATCGGGCCGTGATGGCTGAAGTCGAATCGCAGGCGCTCAGGCGACACCACCGATCCCGCCTGACGCACGTGCGTCCCCAGGATCTTGCGCAGCGCCGCGTGCACGAGATGCGTCGCGGTATGATTGCGCTCGATGTTGCGGCGGCGCGCTTCGTTGACCTGGGCGACGGCGGCCGTCGGCTCGAACGTCTCGCCGAACGTCCCGACGACGGCGTTCCTGCCGTCCACCTTCTCGACGCCCTCGACCGTCAACTCCCAGCCATCGCCCTTCACCACGCCGGTGTCGCTGACCTGGCCACCGGACTCCGCGTAGAAGGGGTTCTCTTCGAGGATGATCTCGAGTTGATCACCTGATTGCCTGAAGGCGATGGGCTCCGTCTCGGTCTTCGTGGATTCGTAGCCAATCCACTTTTGCTTGCCTTTCTTCTTTAGCTCGACCCATTCGCCGCCCCTTTGCCGCCCTTCGCCGCCCCCCGCCGCCGCCTTTCTCGCCGCCCTCGATCTCCGCCGCTGCTGTCCCAACGCCTGCTCGAACCCTTCCACGTCGACGGTGTGGCCGTGCTCCGCCGCGATCATCTGGGTGAGATCGAGCGGGAATCCATACGTATCGTACAGCTTGAAGGCATCCTCGCCGGAAATGATCGGTTGATGGCGCAGCTCTTCCATCCGCGAGAGGCCGCCCTCGATCGTTTCGAGAAAGCGCTCCTCTTCGGCGCGCGTGACGCGCTCGATGTGCTGCTCCTTGGACACCAGCTCCGGATAGACGTCGCCCATCGCGCCGGTGACAGCGCGGGTGAGCTGCGCCAACGTCGGCTCGCGCCGGCCCAGCAACCAGGCGTGCCGCACGGCACGGCGCAGAATGCGCCGTAGCACGTAGCCGCGCCCCTCGTTCGAGGGATAGACGCCATCCGCCAGCAGAAACGCGACTGCCCGCGCGTGATCGGCCAGCACGCGATACGGAGCGCCGGACGGACCGCGGTCGTACGCGCGCCCCACCACCTCCACCGCCTGCGCGATGATCGGCTGGAACACATCGGTATCGTAGTCGGTCGGCACGCCCTGCATGACAGATGTGATGCGCTCGAGGCCGGCGCCGGTGTCAACCGAAGGCTTCGGAAGCGGGTTGCGCGTGCCGTCCGGTTGCTGATCGAACTGCATGAACACGAGGTTCCAGATCTCGAGGAACTGACCCGCCTCGCTCAGCGCGACGAACTCGTCCATGCCGAGGGCACCCTTCCCCCTTCCCCCATCCCCCTTCCCCCGAATATCGACCAGGATCTCGGAGCACGGTCCGCACGGTCCGGTATCTCCCATCTGCCAGAAGTTGTCCTTGTCCCCCAGGCCGAAGATTCGGGCGTCCGCGATGCCGGTGACCTGGCGCCAGAGCTTGCGCGCTTCGTCGTCGGCGTGGTGCACGGTGACGTAGAGGCGGTCGGGATCGATGCCCAGCCACTGGCTGCTCGTCACCCACTCCCAGGCAAACTCGATCGCTTCCTTCTTGAAGTAGTCGCCGAAGGAGAAGTTGCCGAGCATCTCGAAAAACGTGTGGTGGCGTGCCGTATGCCCGACCTGCTCGAGGTCATTGTGCTTTCCGCCTGCCCGCACGCATTTCTGGCACGTCACCGCCCGCGTGTAATCGCGACGTTCCAGACCTTGGAACACGCGCTTGAACTGCACCATTCCGGCGTTGGTGAAGAGGAGCGTGGGGTCGTCCATGGGGACGAGGGGGCCGCTGGGCAGTTCCTGGTGGGCATGGCCCTTGAAGTAATCAAGGAATTTGCGGCGAATCTCGGACGACTTCATGGCCGGGAATATAGCCGACCCCGGTTAGATCGGGACCAAGTCCGGATGGTGCCGGAACTGCCGGGCAATGTAGGATCGCGTCGCAAGAATGTGGTCTCGTGACAGCGACCCTACATAGTAGCCCGGCATCCACCGTAACCGATGCGCGTCTTTGCGGGAAGAATTGATGCGCCGCTCCCCCTCAGACTTTGCCTCCTGAATGAAGTCGTCCAAGGCCATAGTCGGCAGATAACTCACGAGGACGTGTACGTGGTCGCGGAGAATAGCCTGCGCGTGCACATGAACACCGGTGCGTGGGCGGCTTCAAGAACTGATTGGACGACGGCAGAAACATCGTACTTGCGGATGGCCTTATGGCGGGCATGAGTGCACCAGGTGACGTGAGCGTAAAGCCCGCTAGCTATGTGCTCCGCACCTCGTCCTGTCACAGAGACTCACCAGGGTAGGCTTACAGTCCCTCGACGACACTCTGGATCTCGCTTCCCCCAAACCCTCTTCTCGTCAAAAACGCCACCAGCCGCCTCTTCCTCACCGGCGCCGGCAGCCCCGCCAGCTGCCGGGCCCGTTTCTCGGCCAGCGCCCGGACGGCGTCGGCGGGATCGACGCCCTCGGCGGCCAGCGACGTCCGCACCGCGTCTTCCGCTAGTCGCCGATCGATGCCTTGAGCCTGGAGATCGCGCACCAGTCGAGAGGGGCCTCGCCCGCGGCGCGCTTTGGCTGCCGCGTAATCGGCGGCGAAGCGGGCGTCATCGAGCAGGCCGGCCGAGTCGAGCCGCTCCAGCGCGGCGTCGACGGCGCCGGGTGGGTGCTGTTTCTGCAGCAGTCTGCGCCGCAAGTCGAAGCGCGCGTGAGCGCGGCGCGCGAGGGCACGCAACGCCGCCCGATGCGCCGCCTCGAGGTCGGCGAGCTCCTGCAGCCGCTCGAGCACCAGCGGTCCGAGCTCTCGACCGACGCTCAGGTCGAGGCCCACCAGCGATTCGGCCGGCAGAGACGCAAAACGCCCCCGATCCACTTCGACCAGCCTATAGTCTGGCCGGCGCGGATCGGGGGCGAGTCCGGTGAGAATCACTCTTCGCTCGCGGCGCTCTCCTCGTCGGCTACGGCGTCCCCCCCGCCCCCGCCACCCGTTTCCACAGTACTGACGCCGAGGTGCTGTTTCACGCGCGCCTCGACTTCGGCCGACATGTCCGGGTGGTCCTTCAGGTACATTTTGGCGTTCTCACGCCCCTGTCCGATTCGTTCTTTGCCGTACGAGTACCAAGCGCCTGACTTCTCGATGATGCCGGCCTCCGCCGCGATATCCACCAGCAACGACTCGTGGCTAATGCCTTCGTCGAACATGATGTCGAATTCCGCCTGGCGGAACGGCGGCGCCACTTTGTTCTTCACCACTTTCACGCGGACGTGGTTGCCAATCACCACTTCGCGATCCTTGACCGGCGCGATGCGCCGCATGTCGAGCCGCACCGACGCGTAAAACTTCAGCGCGCGCCCACCGCTCGTCGTCTCCGGGTTGCCGAACATGACGCCGATCTTCTCACGCAGCTGATTGATGAAAATGACGGAGGTGCGCGAGCGGTTGATCGCGCCGGCGAGCTTGCGGAGCGCCTGGCTCATGAGCCGCGCCTGCAGCCCCGGCAGCGAGTCGCCCATCTCGCCTTCGATTTCGGCCTTCGGCACGAGCGCCGCGACCGAATCGACGACCACGACGTCCACGGCGCCCGAGCGTACCAGGATCTCGCAGATCTCGAGGCCCTGCTCGCCCGTGTCGGGCTGGGACACGAGCAGGTTCTCGATGTCCACGCCCAGCTTCTTGGCGTACTCGACGTCGAGCGCATGCTCGGCGTCGATGTAGGCGGCGGCGCCCCCCTCCCGCTGGGCGTGCGCCACGACGTGCAACGCGAGCGTCGTCTTGCCGCTCGACTCGGGGCCGAAGATCTCCGTGACCCGGCCGCGCGGGATGCCGCCGATGCCGATCGCCGCGTCGAGATTGATGGCGCCCGTCGAGATCCCGGCCACGCGCACCTGCGGTGTGTCGGCGCCCATCCGCATGATGGACCCCTTGCCGCAGGTCTTCTCGATTTGGGTGATCGCGAGGGCGAGCGCTTTCTTACGGTCGTCGGTCATTGCAATGAGCCTCGACATGGGTGGCAGGCCTCCTTTAGCCCCGGCGCCGTGCCCCGGGTTGAGGCCCGAATATATACCGAAACCACGCTCACCGCCATCCGGGACGAAAGGCGTCCTCCAGATGCTCTAACTTGTTGTCAACAATACCGATACAGTCAAAGCGGTACACGTCGCCCCGCTGCCCATATCGATCCATCCAGACTCGCGCGACTTTCACGATTTCGCGCCGCTTGGCTCCGGTGACGGCTTCGAACGGGCTTCCGAATGCGAGACCTCTTCGCGCCTTCACTTCCACAAAGGCGACGAGTGCACCTCGCCGGGCGATGAGGTCGATCTCGATACGGCCGACCCGGAAGCGATGCGCGACCACCTCCCAACCCCGGCTTTGGAGATAGCGCATCGCGTGCTCTTCACCGGAAAGACCCCGCTGATGCCTCGGGTCGCTCCAATTCGATGGATCACTATGAACGCCGCTGGCCACGGCGACAACTTACTCGCGACAGCGGCACGCCAATAACCGAATTGCCGCAGGCCGGTGCATTCCGGTGCGGGCGACCCTTCACCCCTCTGCGCCGGGCGTGACGATCTCATCGAGCTCTTCCAGTCCCACTAACACGTCGCGAGGTTTGGAGCCATTCGCCGGGCCCAGCACACCCGCGAGTTCGAGCTGATCGATGATGCGCGCGGCGCGGCCATACCCGATGCTCATGCGCCGCTGCAGCAGCGACGTCGAACCGAGTTGGTTTTGAATGCACACTTCGGCCGCCTGGCGGAACAGGGGGTCACGCTCGCCCGCTCCCTGCTCCCCGCCCCCTGCTCCCTCCTCTCCTTCCTTCTCCACCTTCTCGAGTGCTGCCACCTGCTCGTCAATCGACGTCCCGGGCGCGGCGACGGCAGCCGCTGCATGCTGCTTGTACCATTCCATCAGTTTCTCGGTCTCGTCTGTGGAAATGAACGCGCCCTGCACGCGCATCGGCTCGCTCTTCCCTGGCGGGAGAAACAGCATGTCGCCATTGCCCAGCAATGTCTCGGCGCCGTTCTGATCGAGAATGGTGCGGCTGTCCACCTTTGCGGAAACCCGGAAGGCGATCCGGCACGGAAAGTTGGCTTTGATCAGTCCGGTGATGACATTCACCGACGGGCGCTGCGTGGCGAGGATCAGGTGAATGCCGATGGCCCGCGCCTTCTGCGCGAGCACCGCGAGCGGCGTCTCGATCTCGCCCTGGACGGTGAGCATCAGGTCCGCGAGCTCATCGACGATGAGCACGATGTACGTCAGGATGCCGCCGGCGTAGACGGCATCGAACGGCAGCTCCTTCTGAATCCCCGCCTGCGTGGCGAGCGTTTCGCGCGGTCCCTTCAGCGGCGCCTTGGCGTCGACCTTCTTGTTGAAGTCGGTGATGTTGCGCGCGTGATTGGCGTGCAGCAGCCGGTAGCGGCGCTCCATTTCCCACACGGCCCACTTCAACACGTTCGCGGCCTTGTGATGGCTCGTCACCACGGCCAGGCCGAGGTGTGGCAACGCGCTGTACATCGACAACTCGACCATTTTCGGGTCGATCATGAGCAGCTTGAGCTTGTCCGGTCCGTGGGCATAGACGAGGCTCGTGATGATCGCGTTGATGCACACCGACTTTCCGGAGCCCGTGGCGCCGGCGATGAGGAGGTGGGGCATCTTCGTGAGATCGTCTACCACCTCGTCGCCTTCCAGGTTGCGGCCCAGCACGACGGGCAGGACGCGCGCCGCGCGGCGGAACTCCGCGCTGTCGATCATATCGCGCACGTGCACCAGCCGCGGCGTCGGATTCGGGACCTCGATCCCGATCGCCGCCTTCCCCGGAATCGGCGCCACGATGCGCAGCGATTGCGCCCGCATCGCGAGCGCGAGATCGTCCGCCAGCGAGGAAACCCGCCCCACCTTCACGCCCCGCCCGGGTTGGAGCTCGAACCGCGTCACGACCGGACCGACGGTCTTGTTCGTGATCTGCGCGCCGACCCGGAATGTCTCCAGCGTCGTGACGAGACGCCGGCCCATGTCCTCGATCTGTGCTGCATCCGCGTCTTCCACCGCTCCGGGCCCTTCGGTGAGCAGCACGATCGGCGGGATCAGGGAGCCCGGAGGCGGAGGAGGTGCCGGTTTCGGTGGCGGGGCCTTAGGCGTGTGCCGTACGCTGTGCGCCGTGCGCGGGACTGCGGGTGCGCTTTCCGGCGCACTGCGCACGGCGGACGGCGCACGCTCTTTCTCCGGAGCCCTGGCCCGGGCGCGGAGTAACGCCAGCGGATGCCACCCCACCGTGAAGATCCCGACGGCCGACAATGCGAACAGCCCGATCAAGACCGCTCCGGCCGTCCCGATCGCAGTCTCCGCGCCGTTGGCGAGAAAGCCGGGGAACAGGCCGACCAGGCGTTCGGTCCGTGTCCAGTTGGCGTAGTCCGGCGGGAACGCGGGGCCGATCGCGACGGCGATGCCGTAGGGGATCAGCAGGATGAGGCCGGCACCGAGCACCGCCGCACGGCCCCAGGAGAGCGCACCAAGCCGCTCGAACGCGGCGAGCGCCCACCCGACGCCGAGGATCGGCACGACGATGGCGCCGACGCCGAACAGCTGCCACAGCGCTCCGCCGATCGTCCGTCCCCAGCTTCCGGTCAACGCCACCGGGGGGGGCAACAGCGTCAGCCCGAGGAAGAACCCCACCAGCAGGGCCGCGATGCCGATGAGCTCTTGCCGAGCCTTGGAATTCATGCCGCGATGCGTCGATCCGCGTAGACGGGAACGATCGAGAGACGGTCGGGATTGGCGCAGAACTTCACGTCCTCGCCCAATCCCGCCTCGCCGAGCTGCCGGGCGGCGTCGCTCGCCCCGAGGGCGTCCTGCCATCCCCCCAGCGCCGCGAGATCGAGCGAGACCTGCGCGGCATCATTCATGGCGAGCTTCTTGGGCGGTACGCCCTTTTTCACCGCCTTGATGAGCCGCCCGGCGGTGTAGGCATCCTCCAAGGCAAACTGCTTGTCGCGGCCGGCGCAGATGATCACGAGGTCGCCGCGCTCGGTGAACAGCGTGCGGGCACGTTCCGCCACGGCACTGAAGTTCAGCGCCGCTGCCACGAGCACCGGATCACCGCCCTGCGCGGCGAGCAGCGCCGGAGTGCCGTTGGTCGTGGCCAGAAACAGCGTCTTGCCTCCCACCGCTTCCGGGGTCATCTCGCGCGGTGAATTGCCGAGCGCAAAGCCTTCGATTTTCAGCAACCGCCGTTCCCCCGCCAGCACGATCCCGTTCTTCTCGAGGTTCGACGTGAGCCGCACGACCTCCTCCGAGCTCGCGGCCGGCACGATGGCCTTGGCGCCCGCGGCCAGCGCCGTGACGATCGTGCTGGTGGCCCGCAGCACGTCAATGACGACGACCGCCCGGCCGGTCAGATCCCCCGCAGTGAGGCCGAGTGGTGTGTGGTAGACGTCGATCTTCATGTCTGGTCTTTGAGGAGATGCGGCTCGCGCTCGAGGAATTTCGTATCGACTTTGCCCGCGACGAAGTCCGGGTGGCGCATGACCCGGCCCAGAAACGGAATCGTCGTGGTCACGCCTTCAATGATAAACGAGTCGAGCGCCTGGCGCATACGGGCGAGCGCCTCGGTCCGGGTGTTGCCGTGCACGATGACTTTGGCGAGCAGCGAGTCGTAGTACGGCGGGACCGTATACCCGGCATAGATGTGCGTGTCCACCCGTACGCCCGGACCGCCGGGGGGATGGTAGGCGGTGATCAAGCCCGGCGAGGGTTGGAAATTCCGGCTGGGATCCTCGGCGTTCACGCGGCACTCGATCGCATGCCCGCGCAGCCGGTGACCGTACATCACCAGGGACAGCGGCGCACCGGCCGCCACCGCGATCTGCTCCTTCACGAGATCGAAGTTGGTGCACATCTCGGTGACCGGATGCTCGACCTGGATGCGCGTGTTCATCTCCATAAAGTAGAAGGAGCCGTCGGCGTCGAGCAGGAACTCGATCGTTCCCGCCCCCACGTAGCCGATCGACTCCGCGAGCTTCACCGCCGCGTCGCCGATGTCCTGGCGGAGCGTCTGATCCACGGCGGGGGATGGGGCTTCCTCGACGAGCTTCTGGTGGCGTCGCTGCACCGAGCAGTCACGCTCGCACAGGTGCATCACCTTGCCGTGCGTGTCGCCCATGATCTGGATTTCGATGTGGCGCGGGCGCGCCAGGTACTTCTCGATGTAGACCTCGTCGGAGTTGAAGGCGGCGAGCGCTTCCTGTTTCGCGAGCGTGAACGACTGCGCGAACTGATCGGCGTCCTTCGCCACGCGCATGCCCTTCCCGCCGCCGCCCGCCGCGGCCTTGATGATCACCGGGAAGCCGATCTGTCCCGCGACCTCCTGGCCCTCTTCCAGGGACGCCACCGGCCCCGGCGAGCCCGGCACGGTCGGCACGCCCTGCTCCTTCGCGAGCTTTCGCGCCGCCGCCTTGTCGCCCATCTGCCGGATTTGCTCCGGACTCGGCCCGATGAACACGATATTCGACGCGCTGACCTTTTCGGCGAACTCGGGGTTTTCGGCGAGGAACCCGTAGCCGGGATGGATGGCGTCGGCGCCGGTGATCTCGGCGGCGGCGATCAAGCGCGGAATGTTGAGATAGCTGTCGCGGCTCGGCGCGCGGCCGATGCAGACGTCGTCGTCGGCGAAGCGGACGTGCAGCGACTCGCGGTCCGCTTCCGAATACACCGCCACCGTCTCGACGCCCAGCTCCTTGCACGCGCGGATCACCCGCAGGGCGATCTCCCCGCGGTTCGCGATCAGCACTTTCTTGAACATCAGGGCGTCAGCTCGATCGCCCCGGCCGCGTCGGACCCACCCAGCCGATTCCCCGAGGAATCGACGCCGGACACCTTCAGGGCAAACTCGCTCGGATTCGTCGCGTAGAAGATCGCGCTCTCATAGCTGATGACGCCTTGGCTGTACCAGTGGAAGAGCGACTGGTCGAAGCTCTGCATGCCGTACTGCACAGAGCCTTCGGCGATGAGATCGGGGATGTTCAGCTGCTTGGAGAGATCACGGATGTTGTCGGCGACGGCCGCCGTATTGATCAGCACCTCGGCCGCCGGGACGCGACCGCGGCCATCCTTGCGCGGCACCAGGCGCAGCGAGACGATCGCCTGGAGCGCGGTGGACAACAAATGCCGGATTTCGTCGTGTTGATGCGGCGGGAAAAACGAGATCACGCGGCTGACCGTCTGCGTGGCGTCGGTCGTGTGCAGCGTCGAGAACACCATGTGCCCCGTGTCCGCCGCCTTGAGCGCCGTGTCCAGCGTCTCCATATCCCGGATCTCGCCGATCAGGATCAGGTCGGGATCCTGCCGCAGGACGTGCCGCAGCGCGGAGTTGAAGGTGAGCGTGTCGTTACCGACTTCGCGCTGCGAGATGTTCGCGTGCTGGTCGCGATGCAGGAACTCGATTGGGTCCTCGATCGTGATGATGTTCACGCGCCGGTTGGTGTTCACGTGATTGATCATCGCGGCGAGCGCCGTCGACTTCCCCGAGCCCGTCACCCCCGTCACGAGAACGAGTCCGCGCGGCTTGAGGGCGATTTCCTCCAGCACGCCGGGAAGATTCAACTCCCGGATCTGCTTGACCTCGTAGGGAATCGCCCGGAACGCGAACGCCACCGTGCCGCGCTGCTGGTAGACGTTGGTACGGAATCGGCCCACGCCCGGCACGCCAATCGCGAAGTCCGCCTCCTTGTGCTCGGCGAACTCCTTGACCTGCCGGGGGGTCATGATCTGCTCTGCCAGCGACTTCAGCTCTTCCGGCTTGAGCGGCGCCGTATCGAGCGCCACCAGGTCACCGTTCACGCGAATCGTCGCCGGCCGGCCGACCTTCAGCAGCAGGTCGGAGCCGTTGCGTTGCACCATGTGCGTGATGGCTTGTTTGAAGTTGAATGCCGGCAGATTGCTCTGCGTCGCCTCACCCATGCGGATCCACCCGGAAAAGGGCCTGGCCGAACTCTACCGGCTGCGCGTTTTGCGCGGTGACTTCCCGAATCACGCCCGTGACTTCGGACTCGATCTCGTTCATGATTTTCATCGCTTCGATGATGCACACCACCTGGCCCACATTCACCCGGGACCCGACCTTCACGTACGGTTGGGCCGCGGGCTCGGGCGACTGGTAGAAGGTCCCGACCATCGGCGACTTGATCTCGAGGAACTGGGGGCTAGGGGCTGGGGCTTGGGGACTGGGGGACGGCGTCGCGGAGGCGGCGGCTGGAGTGGATGTCGCGCCGGGATGCGAGACGATCACATGCCCGAGCCCCGAGCCCCCAATCCCCACCGTATTCCCACCATGGCCGGCCTTGGACACCCGCACCGATGACCACGCCCCAAACAGCCCGCGCCGGATCTCGATGGCACCAACCTCGGGTGCGTCCTTCAAGATCTGCACGATCTGGGCGATGATGTCGAGCTTCATACCGAGAAGATACCCCCCCCGAGGCCCTACACCAGTTCCACGAGATCCGTACAGCCATCGGTCAACAGCACGGGACCGTCGGCGGACAGGTGCACATCATCTTCGATGCGCACGCCGCCCCGCCCCGCGACGTAGACGCCCGGCTCGATCGTCACGACGGCGCCCTCGGGCAACGGCTCGGTGGCGGTGCGCGCGAGTCGCGGCGCCTCGTGCACCTCCAGCCCGAGACCATGCCCCGTCGAATGGCCGAACGCCGCGCCAAAGCCGCGCGCTTCGATCGGATCGCGCGCCAGGGCATCGGCGTCCCGCCCGCTCATGCCCGCGCGAACACCCTCGCGCGCACGCCGTTGCGCGTCCTGCACCAGGCCGTACAACGCGCGCTGCGACTCATCAGCGCGCGCGCCTACCACCACGGTGCGCGTCACATCGGCGCAGTAGCCGTCGACGACGGCGCCAAAGTCTAGCAGGAGCCACTCCCCCGCCGCCACCGTCCGCGCGCTGGTGTGCGCATGCGGCAGCGCACTGCGCGGTCCACTCGCGACGATCGTCGGGAACGGATGCGCCTCGCTGCCATGGCGGCGCAGCGCCCCCTCGAGCACGCCCGCAATCTCGAGCTCCGTCTGACCGCAGCGCACCTCGGCGAGGGTGTCGCGCAGCGCCGCGCCGGCGACGCCCGCGGCCGCCCGGATCGCGGCGATTTCCCCGGCGTCCTTGCGCACCCGGAGCCGTTCGACCAATTCGCTCACGGCTTTCCACCGCCACGCGGCCGCGACACTTGATGAGAAACGTTCTGCATCCTTCACGCTGGACGCGTGGGCCTCGAAACCGATCGCGCTCCCAGGCCCCAGCCCCGAGCCCCAAGCCCCCAGTTCTTTGAACAGCCGGTCCCAGACACTCGTCCCTTCGATTTCTACGCGCGCAACGGCACCGCTTTGCTGCCGCGCCTGCTCGTCGTACCGAAAATCGGTCACCAGGAGGAGCGTCCCGCGCGTCACGACCGCCACGCCCGCCGACCCGCTGAACCCCGTCAGGTAGCGGATGTTGGGACGCGACGTCACGAGCAACGCGTCCAGGCCTTCGGCGTCGAGCAGTGCGGCAAGCGCCGCATGTCGCTCGGGGCGCCTATCGGGAGGACGACTCGAGGTGCCTGGCAAGCGCTTCGAGTCCCAACCGATAGCTGTCGGCGCCGAACCCCGTCACCACCCCGACGGCCAGATCGGCGAGCAGCGACCGCCGCCGCTCCGGCTCGCGGGCGAAGATGTTGGAGAGATGTACTTCGACGAACGGCACGCGCACGGCGAGCAAGGCGTCGCGCACCGCGAGACTGGTATGCGTAAACGCCGCCGCATTGATCACCGCGCCGTTGGCCCGCCCTTTCAGGCCCTGGATCGCGTCGACGAACTCCCCTTCGTGATTCGTCTGGATCCAGGTGCACTCGACGCCCAGCGCGCGCGCGCGCTCCTTGGTCGCGCGCTCGATCTCCGCGAGGCTGGTGCGGCCATAAATCTCAGGCTCGCGCTCTCCCAACAGATTCAGGTTGGGGCCGTTCAGCACCGCGATGTGGAGAGACACTAGGACTTGAGCTTCTTCAACCACTGCTGGAACTGATCGGCCTCCGCCTCGTCCTCGGGCGGCCGGTTCGTCCGGCCGGAGGAGCGACTGCCGCCAGGCGTTTTGGGCGACGTCGCCTCGGCGGCCGCGGCTGCCGGAGCGCCAGCCTTGCTGCCGGCGAAGAACTCGTCAAACGAGAAGCCACCGGTTTTGGACACTGCGCCACCGCCATCAGCCGGCGGGGCGGCCTCGGCTTGCTGGGCGCTCGTCCGGCGCGCTGCCTCATCGCCAAACACGGAATCGAGCGAGATGTGGTCTTGCGCGGGACGCGACGGTTCTCCCGGCGGCGGTCCTGCGGCGTCGAACGCGGCGGCAAGCGTGCTTTGCTCCACTGGAGCCGCCGGCGGCGCGGAGCCGAGTCCCGACCAGATCCCTTTCAAGAAGGCCTGTGCCGAAACGCCCGATCCCTTCCTCCCACCCGACGACAGGTGTTCGACCTTGCTCTTCAGTTTTGCGTCGTTGGGACGCTGGGCGAGCAGCGCCTGGTAGACGCGCAACGCATCCTGCTGATGGCCCTGCTTGAGGTAGAGCTCCGCCATCGTCTCCGTGAGCACCGGCTCCGCCTGCGACAGCGTCGCCGTGTCCGCCGCCCCGTCGTCGTCGGATAGCGCGACGGCGGCAGGAATGCGCGCCGCTGGCGGAGGAGGCGGAGCCGGCGGTGACGGGGGGGGCGGGGGCGCGGGCGGGGGTGGGGGCCGGGGCGCTGCGGGTGGCGGCGGTTGAAGTTGCGCGAACGCCGCCCGCAGCTCGTCATCCGGCATGATGAGCGGCAGATCGACCTGTGGTAACGCGTCGTCGAGGTCTGGCCCGCCACCGGACGCGTCACGATCCGGCGCATCCAGCTTGAACATCCCGCTCCCATCGTACTGCGTGCGCGCCAATCCCTCGATCTCCACCTGCTCGATCTGCTGCGGATTCAGCTCGACATCTTCCTGAACTTCCAATCCGTCGGCCTTTGCCGCGGCGTGGGCGTTGGGATTGAAGCTGATCGGGTTCTCGAAGTTCTCGACTTCACCGCTCGGCGCTGCCGACAACGTCGTTTCAACCGGCTCTTCGTGCTCCACCGCGAAATTGGGCTTCTCCATCGGCGTCGTCGCCGCCTGGGGCGACGCGGCGGCCTTCCCCTTGGCCCGCGCGAGCGCCTCGGCGGCGTCGCCGTTCATCGGATCGGCGTTCAGCAGTCGCGACAACCACTCGACCTCTTCTTCGTATTTGCCGATCCGCTCGGCGAGCTCGGCGAGGCCGCGCAGCGCGATGACGTTCTCCCCGTCCAGACCGAGGACCTGCTTGAAGACCCCCAGGGCCGCCGCGTCGTCCTTCTTGTCGACGAGGCAGCGGGCGTACACGATGTAGGCGCTGACGTAGTCGGGGTGGAGCTTGAGGCCGTTCTGACAGAGGTCAATCGCGTTATCTATAAGCCCTGCTTTACGATAGGCGTCCGCCAAGGGGGCAAAGTTCCTGCCCTTGGGGTTGTCGCGAAAGCGTGCTTCGAGCTTGTCGATCTCGCTGGTATAGGCCACGGCCTAAGTCTATGTGGGAATTGGACGAAGATAGTGTTTGGCCGGCGCCGCTGTCAAATGACCCAAGGGGGTGTGCGCTTGAGTTTGTGCGTTGTCATTTATAGACTTATCCCCCTTCATCCCTCCTCGTCATCGGAGTCGGAAGGCACCATGCTGCGCTCGATGCGCGCCAACGCCAAGTGGATCTTTTACATCCTCGCCATCTCCTTCGTGGGATGGCTCGCCGTCGGTCAAGTGATGAGCATCCTCAGTCCCAGCGGCACCGTGGTGCTCCGCGTCAACAGCAAAGAATTCCAGGTGACCGAGTATCAGCAGCGCGTCCAGATCGCTTCCGAGCAGTATCGGCAGCAGAACGGCACGGCGCCGCTGACGCGCGAAGAGGATCAGCAGATCCAGAATCGAGTGATCGATCAGATGATTCAGGACGCGCTGCTGCAGCAGGAGTACGCCCGGCTCGGCATTCGCGTCAGCGCCGAAGAGATCATCGACATGGCGCACAACTCGCCGCCGCCCGAGGTGACGCGCGATCCGCAATTCCAGACCGACAGCCAGTTCGATCTGCGCAAGTGGCAGCAGTTCCTCTCCACCACGTCCGATCGCAACCTGCTCGCACAAATCGAAGGGATTTACCGCGATCAGATTCCGCGGATCAAGCTGGCGCAGTATCTCACGAGCGACGTCTACATTTCCGACGCCAAGTTGTGGCGAGTCTACAAGGATCAGCACGACTCGGTCCGCATCGCGTCCCTGGCGGTGTGGCCCGCGACGATCCCCGACACCACCACGATCAGCGACGCCGAGGTATCGGCGTACATCAAGAAGCACGCCGATGACTTCAAGCAGCCGGGGATGGCGTACGTGCGGTTCATCACCGTGCCGCGCTCGCCGAACGCCGCGGACAGCGCGGTCGCCCGCGCGCACCTCGCGCGCGTGCGCAGCGAGCTCGCGCGCGGCGCCAAGTTCGCCGACGTCGCGCGCCGCGAATCGAGCGATTCGTCGAGCGGGCAGCGCGGCGGCGATCTCGGATGGATCAAGCAGAACGAAACCGGTTTCGATGAAACGTTCATGCAAGCCCTACGCGCCTTGAAGCCGGGCCAGCTGTCCGCCCCCGTCGCGACGCAGTTCGGCTACCATTTGATCCGCGTCGATCAGGCCAAGGGCGACTCCGTCAAGGTTCGTCATATCCTGATTCCGGTGGCGCTCCAGGGCGAGCATCTCGATCAGGTGGAAGCCCGCGCCGACACGCTGGAGCGGAACGCGTCCGAGCGGAGTGATCCCAGCGTGCTGGATACGACGGCGCGTCGCATGGGAATCCCGGTGTCGCCGCAGTATCAAGTGGTCGAGGGCCAGCCGTTCGCGGTGGGCCGCAACAGAATCCCCGACGTGAGCGTGTGGGCGTTCGAGGCGCCCGTCGGCGAGACGAGTCCGGTGATCGAGGCGGTCTCGGGGTACTACGTGTTCCGGCTCGATTCGGTCACGCCGGCCGGCATCCCGCCGCTGGCGCAGAACCGCGCGCGCGCCACCGCCGCGCTTCGTCTGGAGAAACAGAAAACGCTCGCGCGGCATCGCGCTGACTCCCTCGCAGCGGCGCTGCGCAGCATTCCGGAACTGGCGACTGCCGCGGCGGCGCGTGGCCTCGAAGTGCAACGCTTCGGCCCGTTCACCCGGCTCCGCCCGCCCAGCTATCTGGCGCAGGAGCCCGTCGTCGTGGGCACGGCGTTCGGCCTGCGCGTCGGCGAGCGCAGCGGCGTGCTCGAGGGCGGGACCGGCTCCTTCATCATCGAGTCATTGGGGCGCAAGCTGGCCGACTCCAGCGCCTGGCTCGCGCAGCGCGAAGTCCAGCGCACGCAGCTCCGCCAGGCGATCCAGCAGGCGCGGATTCAGCAGTACATGGAGGGGGTGCGCGCCAAGGCCAAAGTGGTGGATCGGCGCAAAGACCTCTTCAAATCCCAGGCCGCGGCCGATGCCGCGGCGACCCTGTTCTGACGCTACTCGACTAAACGCTTCGGCTTGGCATCCCGCGGCTGCTCCTCTTCTTTGGAAGATGGCAGTCGCTGGATGCTGTTTTCCGCATCCGACAGCGCGCGCTTGAACTCCCGCAGCCCTTTGCCGACCGCCTTGCCCGCCTCCGGAAGCCGATTGGCCCCGAAGACCAGCAGGACGATCAGCATCAGAATCAGGATTTCGCTGCCGCTCAGATTTCCCAACATACGCCGCCCGCCTCTACTGATTGAGCCGCTTGGGAGCTCCGCCTGCTCCTGCCCCGCTCGACGCCGGCGGCAGCGCGGAGTCCGATGACTCCGGCGGATCCTGAGGCGGCTCGTCCTTGATACCCCGCTTGAACTCCTTGATGCCCTTCCCGATCGAAGCGCCGATCTCCGGGATCCGCTTCGCCCCGAAGAACAGCACCAGGATGAGCAACAGGATCGCGATTTCCGTGAAGCCGAGGTTGCCGAACATGGTGCGCCTTTCCTAAAAGAGCGAGCGGGCGACGAGATATGCGACCAGGACGCCGACGACGGCGAGCAGCGACACATCGAGCCCGATAGGTCCTAGCGTAATCGACATCACCAGCAAATCCAAGTGAATCGGACCGATGGTCGGGGTGACCGACCAGGTAAACAGTTCCTTCGCCGGCCCTTGCGGTAGAAATCTCCGCAGAAACGCCTGCAGCAACCCGCCCAGCACGAAGCCGACGGCGAGCACGCTGAGGTAAAAGAGCGGCCGGCGGGGTCCGGGGGGCATCTCAGCTGCGCCGTTCTACAGCGTAGGCGATACTCCCCTGCAGCGCATCGCGCGCCGCCGAAGGGGGCAACACATCGAGCTCCGTCTCCGCCTGTTGCGCGAGGTCCAGCGCGCGCTGGCGGGCCGTCTCCAGGCCACCGGCGCCCTCGACCAATCGGATCACCTCAGCAACCAAATCGTCACTCGGCTCCGCAGCCTCCATCAGCTGGGCGACCACCCGCCGGCCTTCCGCGGGCATGCGCGCGAGTGCGGCGATCAGCGGGAGCGTCACCTTGTGCTCCCGCAAATCCAGGCCCGACGGCTTCCCGGTCACGGCCTCGGGCTCGGTGTAGTCGAGGAGATCGTCGGTGATCTGAAAGGCCATGCCGAGCAGCATGCCGAAGCGCGCGAGCGCCTGCCGGTACGCCGTGGGGGCCGTGAGCGCGCCCACCTCGCACGCGCCCGAGAGCAGCGACGCGGTCTTCGCGCGAATCAGCGCGTCGTACGCCCCTTCGCCGTAGGCGAGCTTGTCGTGGGCCTCCAGCTGGCGCATTTCGCCGACCGTCATCTCGTTGGTCACGCGGGCCAGGACGCGCAGCGCTTCATGGTCGTCCAGGCGCACCAGCTCGATTATCGCCCGCGAGTAGAGATAATCCCCCATGATCACCGCGATCTGGTGCGAGAACAGCGCGTTGATCGTGGGCAGCCCGCGGCGCAACACGGAATGGTCCACCGAGTCGTCGTGCACGAGGGTCGCGAGATGAATCAGCTCCACCACGGCGGCCAGCGTCACCGCGCGCGGATCCTTCGAGCCCGCCGCCTGGTGGCTGAGCAACAGCAACGTCGGCCGGAACAGTTTTCCCTTCATCTGCAGCAGGTGGTCGTTCACTTCACTCACGATGGGGAAGTCGGCGGCGATGACGCGCCGGAGCTCGAGCCCCACGTGTTCCAGCTCACCGGCCACCGGTCGCTGGACATCGTGCAGGCTGACGCGGGTGATTTGTTGGCTCACGCTACTTCGCCTTGGCGAGCGCTTTCACGCGCTGCTCGGCATCGAGGAAGCGAATGTCCACGGCAAAGACGCGCCCGTAGAGATCGCGCGCGTCCGTCTTCTTGCCTTGCTGCTCGAGCGCCCGGCCCAGCCAATAGAGGACGCCCAGACGTTCCTGATCGCCGGAGGCGGGGAGGTCGAGGCCGCGCCGTAAGATCGACTCGGCGACGCCGAATGCGCCCTTCTCGAAGAAGCAGATCCCGAGCATTTCCGAGGTCCGCAGCTTTCCTTCGGGAGCGCGCAACGCCTTCTGCAGCTCGGCGATCGCTTCGTCCAGCAGGCCCATCTCCTTGAACGCGACGCCGAGATCGTAGTGCGACTGGAAATCGGCCTCGTCGATGTTCTCGTCGATACCCTGCTTGAACCGGGCCAGCATGTCCCGGAAGTCCTGCTCCTCGTCCCCGGTCGGCTCTTCATCCTCGACGGTCATGCGCGTGTCTCGCGCCGGCCCCTCGTCTTCGCTGAGCATCGAGCCGAGGTCGATGAAATCGCCGTCCACGCTGGCTTCGTCGCGGACTTTCATCTTGGCGTCTTTCGCCTTGACCTTCCCTTCGGGTTTCCCGGAAGGCGCAGGCGCGGCGACGGCCGGCGCGAGCATCGAGAGCGCGGCCTTGGCGCGCTCGTTCTTGGCATCGTGGTCGGCGACGCGCGCGTACACCGCGCGTGCCTTGTCCGGCAAATCCGACCGCAGCAGCGCGTCGGCCAGCTCGAGATAGGCATCGATCAACTTCGCCTTGTCGCCGGCCTTGAAGGCATACTCCACCGCCTTCTGGCGGTGACGCACACTATTGGGATCGAGGCGCAGCACCTCGTCCACGAGATCGCGGGCATGGGAAAGGTTGCCGGTGTTCTCGTAGCCCGCCGTGGCGAGATCGAGCTCTTCGATGCCGCGCTCGCGGTCCCCCTGCTCGATCAGTGCCTCGCCCAGCGCTTGATGCGCCTCCGGATCGTCGGGGTTGTCGGCGACTTGGCTCTCGAGCTCCTCGATCTCCGGCGCGGCCGGCGTCTCTTCGATGTTGGAGAACACGAGCGAGCCGGCCTGATCGCCCGCGCTGTTGATCTCATCGATCCCGAGGTCGATGAACCCGGACCGGCGCCCACCGGTCGAGATCGACGTCTCGTCTTCGGTCTGGATAAAGCTCGGATGCCGTGGCGGAGATGGCTCGTCGATGGCGAGCGGCTCATCATCCACGTCGTGCCCCGCGTCTGTCGTGGCCGTCTCAAAGTCGGGCTCCAGCTCGAGCGGCGGCACCTCGACGACCATCTTGCGCGTGCCTGGCGGCGCCCCCCTTCCTCCCATCCCCGGCTTGGCCGTTGGAGGCGGAGCGGACGGACGCTTCGGCACCACCGGCTTCACGCGCGGCGGTTCGGGAGCGGCGGGTTGGCCACCGGCTCCACGGCCCAGCGGTTTCATGGGCGGCGCGGCTTTCTTCGCGGGCGGTGGCGGCACGGGTGTCTCGACAATGTTGCCCTCGAGCACGAGATCCGCCTCCTCGAATTCAATGCCCTCGTCCGCGCTCACCTCGGGAACAGTTGGCTCGAGCTCCGGCACCGTTTCGAGATCGAGGTCCGCCGGATTCAACTCCTCACGGATCGACGGCGTTGCCGGGCTTTCCGCGCGCACCTGCCCGAAATCTGTAATCGTCGTTTCCAGGCCCTCGAGCATGCCCCCGCCCCCGCCCCCGCCCCCGCCCCCACCGCCCCCGGGAGCCTCATCGACGATGCTCGTCGTTTCGATCTCGAGGGATTCGTCCGGCTCGGGCACAACTTCCTTGATGAGCTGCTCGGCGACCGGCGGTGGTGGTTCCGGTGCGGGCGTCGGGGGAGCGGGGGGAACCGCTTTGGCCGCGGGAACAGCCTTTTGACCTTTTGACGCGGCGGGTGCGTCGAGATCCAGAAAAACGAGACTCGACGTTTTCCGCTTCGCCGATTTGCCGACGTCGTCATGCCCGCCCGCCGGCGGCGCCGTTTTCGGTGCTGCGGGCGTGCTGACGCGAGCCGAGGAGGCGCGCTTGCCGGGGTCGGCGCCGTACATCTGCAGGTGTTCGGAGAGGATCTCGCGCAGGTTCGCGCTCTCGGGCGAGATGTCGGTGAATTCCTTCAGCGCCGCGAACGCATGATCGATCTTGCCGACCTTCTGCATGCGCTCGGCGTACTCCACGAAATTCTGTTTCGCCTCTCCGATGAACCCCTTGGCCGCGTAGAGCTTGGCCAGCTTGAGATACGTCGTCTGCCGCGCCGGAGCATTGCGCAGCACCTTGTTGCACATCGCGATCGCGTTGTTGTGAAACCCGAGCTCGGCGTACTTGTCCACCGCCTGGTCGTAGTAATCCGCCGCCAGGCCCGGATCCCTCAACTTGATGTAGAGATCGCCAATGCGGTTGTAGGCGGAGAGGTCCGGATTGGTCTCGTCCTGATTGTTGAGAACCTCGAGCCAGATCTCCACGGCCCTCTTCGGTTCCTTGGCCTCAAGACCTTTTGCCTTCTCTTTGAGCTGCTCGAGCTTAGACATATGGACCGACTAAGATATCGGGACCGCCTAGGCGGGACAAGCCGAACCTGCTGTCCAGACGGCGCTTACGACGTCCGTCCCCATCCAATAGGCAACCTCCCGCCAGTCCTCCACCGCCGCCAGCACGAGGTCCGCGACATACCCGGCCGCGATTTGACCGCGGTCGGCGGCGAGTCCGAGGGCGGCGGCGGCGTTGTTGGTCACGGCCGTCACAACTTCCGCGTGACGTAGCCCGAGTTGCGAAACGCCGAGCGTCATGACCAGCGGCAAACTCATGGTGGGGGACGTTCCCGGATTGAAATCGGTGGCGAGGGCGACCGCCGCCCCGGCATCGATCAGACGACGCGCCGGCGCCTGGGACCGTTTGCCGAGAAAGATCATCGTCGCCGGGAGCAGCACGGCGACCGTTTCGCTCGCCGCCAGGGCACGGATCCCAGGATCGGAGATCGCCGCGAGATGGTCCGCCGACAATGCGCCGAGCTCGGCGGCCAGCTCAGCGCCGCCCGATCCTTCGAGCTCATCGGCGTGCAACTTCACGGTCAGTCCCTCACGGCGGGCGGCCGACAGGATCTGCCGGCTCTCCTCTACGCTGAACACGCCGGGCTCACAGAACACGTCACAGCTGCGCGCCAAGCCCTCGCGCGCCACAACAGGAAGCATTTCCTCGCAGACGAGCTGCACGTAGGCTGCGCGTTTGCCGCGATACTCGGGGGGCACTTCGTGCGCGCCGAGAAACGTGGGCACCAGCGTGGCGGGCAGCTCGTCGCCCAGCGTCTTGATCACCCGCAGCTGCTTGAGCTCCGCTTCCAACTCGAGGCCGTACCCCGACTTCACCTCGATCGTCGTCGCGCCGCCTGCAACCAACGTGGTGAGCCGCGCGCGCGTGAGGGCCGCCAGCTCCGCTTCCGGGCGGCCGCGCACATCGCGCACCGATTGCAGAATGCCGCCGCCGGCCGCGGCGATCGCTTTGTACTCGACGCCGAGCGCCCGGCGCTCGTGATCGTCGAGCCGCGGCGCGCCGAACACACCATGCGTATGACAGTCGATGAAGCCGGGGAACAGCACGCCGGTGACTTCCACTTGTACGGGCGCAGCATGCTGCGCCCCTACCTGCGGGGCGTCTCGGCGCGGGCCCACCCAGGCGATGCGATCGCCGTCGATGAGCACCGCGGCATCGCGCAGCACTTCGATTTCCGCCATGTCGCGCCCGCGGCGGGCGCGCGCCGGCCCGCGACACGTCACGACCTGCCGCGCGCCGACGAGCAATGTCTTCAGTCGAGATCCTCGTTCATCGGCAGGCGGATGTGATGACGGCGCGCGGTCTCGATGGCTTCCGGATAGCCGGCATCCGCGTGCCGGGCGACGCCGATGCCGGGGTCGTTGGTGAGCACGCGCTCGAGCCGCTTGGCGGCGGCCGGAGTCCCGTCGGCGACGATGACCTGCCCCGCATGGAGCGAGTTGCCGATGCCGACGCCGCCGCCGTGATGGAAGGACACCCACGATGCGCCGGACGCGGTGTTGAGCAGCGCATTCAGAATGGCCCAGTCGGCGATCGCGTCCGAGCCATCGCGCATGCCCTCCGTTTCCCGGAAGGGCGACGCGACCGATCCCGTATCGAGATGATCGCGGCCGATCACGATCGGAGCGGACAGCTCGCCCGTGCGCACGAGATCGTTCAGCGCCACGCCGAAGCGGGCACGCTCCCCCTGCCCCAGCCAGCAAATCCGGGCTGGCAGTCCTTGAAACGCGACGCGCTCCTGGGCGAGCGTGATCCAGCGCTTGAGATGCGCATTCTCCGGAAAGAGCTCGAGCACCAGCTGATCGGTGCGATGCAAATCCTTCGTCTCGCCCGACAGCGCGACCCAGCGGAACGGTCCCTTCCCCTCGCAGAACAGCGGCCGGATGTATTCCGGCACGAAGCCGGGGATCGCGAACGCGTCCGTCACACCGGCGTCGCGCGCTTCGGTCCGGATGTTGTTGCCGTAGTCGAAGGCGACGGCACCCCGTTTTTGCAGATGGAGCATCGCGTGTACATGGGTCGCAATGCTCGCGCGCGCGCGCCGCACATAGTCGTCGGGCGCCGTGCGCCGCAGCTCGGCCGCCTCGGCGGGGCTGAAGCCGGCCGGGATGTAGCCGTTGAGCGGATCATGGGCCGACGTTTGATCGGTCACCACGTCGGGCGTAAAGCCGCGGCGCACCAGTGCCGGCAGCACCTCCGCGCAGTTGCCGACGATCCCGATCGAGAGCGCGGCTCCCCGTTGCTTCGCATCCGCGGCCCACGCGAGCGCCTCGTCCAGCGATGCCGTCGAGCGATCGAGATAGCGCGTCTCCACCCGGCGCTGCACGCGCGCCGGGTCCGCCTCCACCGCCAGACAGATCCCTTCATTCATGGTGGCCGCGAGCGGCTGCGCACCACCCATCCCGCCGAGCCCACCGGTGAGCACGATCCGCCCGCGCAGCGATCCTTGAAACTTGTTTCTTGCAACTGCGCCAAACGTCTCGTAGGTGCCCTGGAGAATTCCCTGCGTGCCAATGTAGATCCACGACCCCGCGGTCATCTGCCCGTACATGATCAGGCCGCGCCGCTCGAGATCGCGGAACACCTCCCACGTCGCGTACCGGCCGACCAGATTCGCATTGGCGATGAGCACGCGCGGCGCGTCGGCGTGCGTCGTGAACACCCCGACCGGCTTCCCCGATTGCACGAGCAGCGTCTCGTCGTCTTCCAGCACGCGCAGTGTGCGGCAGATCGCCTCGAACGAGGCCCAATTTCGTGCCGCCTTCCCGGTGCCGCCGTAGACGACGAGGTCGTCGGGCCGCTCTGCGACTTCCGGGTCGAGGTTGTTCATCAGCATCCGCAGGGCGGCTTCCTGCACCCATCCTTTGCACGATTTCGTGGTCCCGCGCGGCGCCCTCACGAGGCAAACCCGCCTGCCCGAATCTTGACGGCGACTTTCTCGATATCGGCGGTGAGCGGCCGATCCGCCACGAGCGCGGCCGACTCCTCCCGTACGGCCGCGTGCAGCCGCGCGACGGCTCTGGCGGGGGTGAGCGGCTTCAGATACTCGAGCCCCTGCGCCCCGGCGAGCAGCTCGATCGCGACGATGCGTTCGGCGTTCGCGAGGATGCGCCCCGCTTTCCAGGCGGCGCTCATCCCCATCGGTACGATGTCTTCCTGATTTCCTTCCGTCGGCACCGACTGCACGCTGGCGGGCGTGGCCAGCACGCGGCAGTCGGCGACAAGCGCGGCGGCGGCGATCTGCGCGATCATGAACCCCGACTCGAGTCCCGGATCGTGCGCCAGAAATGCCGGCAGCCCCGAGGAGAGGTCGGGATTCACCACGCGCTCCAGGCGCCGCTCGGCGAGTCCCGCCAGCGTGGTGAGCGCGATGCCGATCACGTCGAGCGCGAGGGCGATGGGCTGCCCGTGGAAATTGCCGCCGGAGAGTACGTCGTCGCCGAAGACGAGCGGATTGTCCGTGGCGGCGTTCAGCTCGGTCGTCGCGATCCGCTCGGCGAAGGCGATTCCCTCCCCGACCGCTCCCAGCACTTGCGGCGTGCAGCGCAACGAATAGGCGTCCTGTACGCGCGGATCGTTGTCGCGGTGCGACTCCCGGATTGCGCTGTCGGCGAGCAGCTCGCGGAGCAGCGCCGCCGAGCGCTGCTGCCAGGGGTGGGGCCGCGCGTCATGGATGCGGGCGTCGAACGGATCCGGCGAGCCCCGCACGGCCTCGAGGCTCATCGCGGCCGCAGCATGCGCGGCCCGCCACAAGGTCCACGCGTCCGCGACGAGCAGCGCCGCCAGGCCCGTTTGCGCCTGCGTGCCGTTCACAAAGGCCAGGCCTTCTTTGGCCTCGAGCGTGACCGGGTTCGGAACTTTCACGTCCCCTTCCCCGATCATGGCCAACGCCAGATGCGACAAAGGCGCCAGGTCACCCGACGCACCGACACTGCCTTGCGACGGCACCGTCGGATGCAGCTTCCGGTTCAACATCTCGACCAACAGCTCGGGGAGGACCGGCCGAACGCCGCTCGTGCCCCGCACCAGGACGTTCGCCCGAAGCAGCATCATCGCGCGAACGGCGTCCGCCGGCAGCGGCTCGCCCACACCGGACGCGTGGCTCCGAATGAGGTTGAGCTGTAACTGACGTGCCTGGTCCTGCGGGATGCGGACGTGCGCGAGTTTTCCAAAACCGGTGTTCACACCATAGATCGTCTGGCCGCGCGCCACCGCCGCCTCGACCGCCTGACGCGACTGCTTGACCGCCGCGAGTGCCCCGGGATCGATGGCGACAGAGGCATTGCGCCGTGCAACGGCGACGACGTCGTCTATGGTGAGGGAATGCCCATCGAGGGTGACGGACTTCGGCATGGGGACCAAAGCTAAGGCGCCGGAGTGGCTGGTGGCCACTCCGGCGCCTGAGCTGACCCGGACTGCCTATTTCGAGCTTGAAACCACGGTGCCAGTCGCCATCGAGGTCGACTGCCCGGCGCGAATCTGCAGCTCAGGGTTGCCCGGATCAGTTTGGAAGCTCCAGTCGAGAATCATGTAATCCCGGCCCACGTGCGTCACGCGCAGGGCGCCGTAGCGCAGCGTCGAGCCTTCGACGATCTCGAAGACATAGCCATAGCCGGGAACCGCCTGAATCATGTTGCGCGAGTAGCCGGATACCGGCGCGAAGTCGATCGAGGTAAGGTCCGCGACCGGTCCGGTGCCGTACACCAGCATCTGTGTTCCAGCAAACTCCGGGACCAGCCACAGGGTCGAGTCCGTCGGGTCGCGGTGCACCCAGAAATCGATGCTGGTCAAGTTGCCGTTCTGTACCAGGCCCAGCTCCGACGCCTGCGCACGCCCATCGCTGTTCAGGTCCTGCCAGAACCGGAAGCCGGATGCCGCCTGGTTTTCCTCATACGCATACACGAGGGTGTTGCGCGCATCGGGACGGGGCGTGTCCTGGCGCAACGGTGACCAGAGACTCTCGTAGCCTTCGCGGCTTACGGCGGAGATGCCGAAGCAACGGGGCACGCCATTCGTCATGGCACTGACCAGAAACTCCGGCGCCACCGTCGTGCCTTCGAGCAGCCAGTTCGCGCCGCACAGCCCGGCGTCGAGATCGTAGTCGGTGCTGTAAATGCGATACCATTTGAAGCGGGTCGGCGCCGTGCTGTACGAGCTGTCATCCCACTCGAGGTGAATGGCGCCGTTCAAGGAAATCGACGACAGCCAGGCGGGCGCTTGAAGTTGCAGCCGCTCGTCCACCGTGATCACGTTGCTGCCACCGCTCTCCACGCCGTTGTCGTCCACCGCAGTCACGAGGTACTGCAGATGCGGGACACCGTTGTCGTGGAATGTGTTGGAGGTCGTTTCGCCGCGCAGATCGAAGGAGCCGCTGGTCGAGGCGCGCGAGTACACGCGATAGCTCGCGAGATTCGCGTCGGTGACATCATCCCAAAAGAGCAGAATGCCCAAAGGACGATTGGGATCGCCGCTCGGCTCGAGCTCGTACGACAGGTTGGCCGGCGTGGACGGGCCGCTGCCGCCACCATCCACGAGGGACGATTGGCATGCGACGGTGGTCAGCAAGACCAAGGACAGAAGCAGACGCATAAGAGCCTCAGGACGGGGATCGCCCGTGGTGTAAGCACGGCCCATGCCCGAAGCGAAGTCGCTGTTATTCAGTTAGTTACAGGAGGGACATCCGCGCCGGTGTCTCCGCCAGAGGACAAGCAGGTCTACCGCACGTACGTGTTCTGGTCGTAATCGAACTTGATGTCCGGCTGATCGGTCAGCGTGATGTTGAAGCTGAAGGAGAAGTTGCCGGCCGCGGTCTTGTTGAAGCTGAAGCTCGCCCGCCACCGCCGCAGATCACGTTGGAACGTCAACGAGTGGTAGGAGAACTGGCGTGTGACGAGGTCGTACTGCGTACTCCAGTTCGCGGTCCAGTTGCGCGTCGGGCTGAACGACAGGTTCATCGCCGAGGTCTGTCGACCCGCGACGTGACGCAGCGCCGCCGTGGTGTCGTAGCGGCTGCGCGAGGTCGACACCGAAATGCCGAGGGTGAATCCCCTCCCTCCGACGCCGCCTCCACCCATCATGTTGGATCCCGGACCCCGCGGTCGGTAGGGCTGCCGCGTGTTGCCATCAAAGCGGTGAAAGTCATCGGACGGCGTGCCCGCGCCTTGCGCCGTACTGTCCGGCGCGGGAGGTTGCGCGGGGCGCGGCCGGAGTCCGAACAAATGCGCGACACCCTGTAACGTCGCCGGTGTCACGGTGAATGATGCCGACACGCTTTGCAGGAAGGGATTGAACGTCGCCGAATCGGTGCCCACTTGCCCCTTCCACAGGTCGTGTGTGATCGACAGCTGGAAGCTGGGAAGGAGGTCCGAGAGGAACGTGTTGGTGAGCGTTTGATTCTGCCACCCGGTGCGGTGCGGCTGCTTGGCTTGCTCGAAGTTGTAGCCGATGCCGCTGGTACTGATGCTCAGCAGCCGGAGCTTGCGCGGTTCCTTCTCGCTGGCCGTGTCGCCGGCGGGTGGCTTCAGCTTAGCCTCGAAGTTCTGCGAGAGCCCGAAGCTGATGGTCTGCTGCGGGTCGGTGCGCGCGTTGAGCGTGCGCCCGCTCGGATCGATCGCGTGTGCGTAGATCGAGTCCACCTTCACGCCGGGCGCGTACTGCCAGCTGATTTGCGGTGAGATCGAATGGCGGATGCGCGACAGTGGGCCGATGCCGGGGAAGAACCCGAAGAACGTGGGCGACATGCTGGCGCTGAACTGCAGCCGCTTGCCCTGGCGCACATAATCGCCCCCGGTGAACTGATTGCGAATCATGAACGGGCCCGCTCCCGTCGCGTTCACGATCGACACGCCCGGTTGCAGCTTCCAGCTGCTCGCGAAGAAGGACGGCAGGTTGATTCCCGTCTGCCACTCGACGCGGGTCTCGAAGGTTTGCCCAAACAGCACGCGCCGCACGGACCCCGCGCTGTCTCCCGGCAGGATGAACTCCTGGCGGCCGTGGATCCGGGAGTCGGTGACGGCGAGGTTGTTGACCCAATTCCAGCGCCCCAAGCGGATCGGCGTATTGAGAGTCATCGCGGTGCGACGGCTGTCGTTGAAGAGGCGCAGCGTGTCGGGCACCGCGCTGTCGCCCGGAACGAGCAGCGTGCCGCTCGCCTGGTGGAATTGTTGATCGTTGCTGAACGTGAACCCCGGTGACCACGTCATCCACGACGTGATGTTCACGGCCGCGGGCGTCAGGCTGATGGTGGGGAACGTCTGGGTGATGTTGTCCGACGAGAGATCCTGGTACCGCGTCCCGCCGATGTTGAGCGCCGCCCACGAGAAGCGCTTGTCGAAGTTCAGGCTCGAGCCGATCCGGGCGGTGACCTCCCAGGGGTTGAGCGAGTTACGCTGGATGATCGACCCATTGGTGGAATAATCCACGTGCGCGTTGAACGACGTGCGGGAGTTGAAGCGCTGGGTGTGGTTCCAGCCGATGCGCGTGTTGACTCCGCGTTGGTCGAGCTCTGACGTCCGCGTGTAGGTGAGCTGCCCGTCCATGAAGCGATCCAGCCAGTGGTACTGCGCCTGGCTGTGGAACGACACGTTGCGCCCGGCGAACCAGTCTCCCGACACGAGCACGTCGATGTAATCGTTGACGGCGAAGTAGTAGCCGAAGTCGGAGACGTGCCGCGCGTAATGGCGCGAGGGACGGACGAGATCGTTGATGCCGAAGCGCGGAAACAGGATCCCGCTCCGCCGGCCCCCCCGAATGTCCTGGAAGATGAACGGCAGCCACATGATCGGGACATCGCGCACATAGAGCACCGCCGGCCGCGCTACCATCGTCCGCTTGTTGATCCATTTGACTTTGCCCGCCGCAAAATGGTAGTCGGGCACGGGCTGCTGGTCGGAGGTAAAGTTTGCCGTCTTGGCGTACACCCGCCGCGAATTGGAATCGGTGGCGAATCCCCTGCCTCGCACAATCCACCTGACGCCGCCCTGCTGGAAGTCGGTCAGCGCGTCCCGCACGGTGCCGCGGCGCACGCAGGTGTCGTAGGTCATCCCTTCACCGACCAGCACGGTGCCCTGATCGAACAGCTGCGGGTCTCCCGCCGCATTGAGCTGGCAGCTCGCCTGGTGATACCGGATCGAGTCGGCTTGGAGCTGCGTGCCCTCCCGTTCTACGAACGCCTCGCGCCGGAGAAAAATCGTCTGGCTGTCGCCCACGAAGACAGTGGTGTCGGACATGTAGTGCGTAACGAGGAAGCCCTGGAGTTTCAGCAGCGAGTCCATCACGGCGTCGGAAGGAGGGAAGGAGCGGGACGGTGCGGTCGGGAGGCCGATTTTGCGGGCGCTGGCCGTATCGACGGAGCCCGGTGGCTTCGCGACACCTTGGCTATCGCGCACCACCCGCTGCGGCGGCGGCGGCGGCGCGGGCGGCGCGGGCGGCGGATTCTGCGCCCGCAGCGATCCGAGGCCGAGCACGACCAACACCATCGTGGCGGCCGCGACGCGCCGTGCGCGCCGCCGGCTCGCGACCCAGGCGCACCAGATGCTCACCTCATAGAGGAGCAGCAGCGGCCCGAGCATCAGCATCATCGACACCGCATCGGGCGGCGTCAGCAGGGCGGCGAGAAAGGCGGCGATCACGATCGCGTAGCGCCGCTGCCGCCCCAAGAACTGGGGCGTCACGATCCCGAGCGACGCGAGAATCGTCACCACCAACGGCAGCTCGGCCACGAGTCCACACCCGACGACGAACGGCACCGCCATCCCGAAGTAGCGGTCAATCGTGATCATGGCGGTGAGATCGGAGCGCTGGAAGCCGATCAGCACCTTCAGCGCCGCAGGGAGGAGCCACTGGTAGCAGGCGACCGCCCCGGCCAGGAACAGGACGACCCCGACCGCCAGGGCCGGGATGATCAATCGTTTCTCCCGCTCATACAGCGCGGGCGCGAGAAACGCCCAGATCTGATAGATGACGACCGGCGACGCCGCCACACAACCCAGCGCGAACGCCACCTTCAATGTCAGCATGAACGGCTCGGCGGGGCTCGTGAAGACGAGGCGCCCGCCGGGCAGGTATGGTGCGATCGGCCGTTTGAGGATTTCGATGATGTCGATCTTATCGAGCAGGACCCAACCCACGATCGTTCCGACCACGATCGCGACCAGACTCCAGAGGATGCGCCAACGCAGCTCCTCGAGATGATCGAGAAACGGCATCTCACCGCGTGGCGTCATCGTCGGTACGGCCAGAAGGCGTTACGGCCTGAGACGCTGCTGATTTTGCCGCGCGAGGTCGGCCTCGGGCGAACGCGGATACGTCGCGATCACCCGGCTATAGAAGTTCCGCGCCGTCGTCTTATCGCCGCGCTGTTCGGCGAGGAGGCCCTGCTTGTAGAGCGCCGACGGAGCGCGCGGCGATTTCGGGTACGCACGCACGAGTTGATCGTACACCGCCGCCGCGGAATCGGGTGCGGCCTGCTCGAAGCTTTCGCCAATGTAGAACAGGGCGTCAGGGGCGCGTTCGTGTGTGGGGAAGACGCGCAGGAACTCGCGGAATCCGAGCCGCGCGGTCGACAGGCTGCCGCGCCGGTATTGCTGCAGCGAGATGTCGTACATCTGATCGGCGCCGGGTCCCGCGGGATTCCCGGAGGGGCCGACGGGCGCGCCGCCGGCTGCCGCCACGCCCGGGTCGGGCTGCTGCGCCCGCGATTCAATCCGCGACCTCAGCTCGGTCAGCCGCTGCTGGCTCTGTCCGGTCAGCTCCTGAACCGATACGAGCTGCTGCTGCACCGAGAGCAGCTCGGTGCGGAGGTCACCGCGCATTTGGACCAGATAGGCCTGCTGCGCGGTCAGCGCCTGCTGCAGCAGGCGGATGGCGGCCAGGATGGTGTCCCGTTCCGCCGCCCGCGCCGCGTCGCTCTTGGCGAGGTCAGCCTGCACCGCCTGCACCTGGAGCTCGACCTTCCGGACGTCGCCTTTCAGCGCGCAGCCGGCGGCGAGCCCCAGGGCTAGGACACACGCACTACGGACGGGTGAGGTTGTCGCCACCGCTGATCACCTCGAACTCGTCACGCCGGTTTTGCGACCAGGCGGACTCGTCGTGACCGTCCACGGCCGGCCGCTCCTCGCCCCACGACTGCGTTTCGATGCGGCCCGCATCGATGCCATGGCTTACGAGGTACTGCTTCGCGGACTGCGCGCGGCGATTGCCGAGCGCCAGGTTGTACTCATCCGAGCCGCGCTCGTCGCAGTGCCCGCCGATCCGAATCCGCAGATCGGGATTGGCCTGCATGATCGCGACCTTCTGATCGAGCGCGCCCATGTCGTCGCCACGGATGTTCGACTTGTCGAGGTCGAAGTGGATCATCGCGGCTAACGTACTGCGGACCTCGTCACCCGCGCGCGCGGCTGCGGCCGCAGAATCCGCGCGGCGCTGCGCCGCGATGCGGTCCGCTTCCTCGCGGGCCTGCCGGTCGCGCTCGGCCTGCGCCGCAGCTTCCGCTTCTTGGCGCGCCCGCTCGGCCGCGGTGTCGACCGCCGGCGTTGTATTCTGCGGTGCTGGATTACCGCCGCACGATGCGGCCGCAATCACGGCAGCGCCTAAGCCCAGCGCGAGGAGCAACGATACCGATTTCATCCTATCTCTCCGATCAGGGGGTGGAAGAAGGGGCCTCCGAAAGCCGTGGAGACCAAGCCGGCAAACGCGCCCCGCTCTGCTGCAGCAATGGCCGGATGCGGCCGGTGTCGAGATCGATGATCCACAACTGGCGGTAGCCCGACCGGTCGGAAACAAAGGCGAGATGACGGCTGTCGGGGGCCCAGGTCGGATCCTCGTTACGCCCCACCGAGGTGAGCTGCCGGACCGTGCGGGTTCGCACATCCAGCACGAACACCTGCAGTGTGCCCGCCACGTCCCGGTGAAATGCCACCGATTGCCCGTCGGGCGACCACTCTGGCGCGTTGGACGCCCCCGTCACGCCGTAGTCGAATGGTGCGAACAACTGCTGGTCCGTTCCATCCGCCGCCATCACATAGATCTGCGGCAGACCCGGGCGCGTCGAGACGAACGCAATGCGCTGCCCGTCAGGGCTGAACGTCGGGGACAAGTTGTCTGAAAAACGCCCTACGGTCAAGCGGCGTAAACAACAGTTGTTCTTGATGTTAATAGTGTAGAGATCGGTGCCTTCCTCCGTCGCGCGGCTGAACGCGAGCGTTTGGCCGTCGGGCGAAAACGCCGGCGTGAAGTCCAGCGCCGTGCCCGTCGTGGACACGGCGGTGCGCTTGCCCGCGCCCGTGCCCATCTCCTGGAGATAGAGCCAACCCTTCCCGGCCTGGAACTCCATGTAGGCAAAGTGCCGGCCGTCGGCGCCCCACGCGGGGGACATCGCCTGACGGTCCGTCGACGAGACGAGCTTCTGATCGACGCCGTCCTGATCGATCTGATAGACCTTGCCATCCTTGACGAACAGCACGCGCGTCGCGGCAATCCCGGGCGTACCGATTGCCGCTTGCAACGCCTGGTCCGCGAGACGATGTACGGCCATCCGGAAATCAGGATCGCCGGGACGCGGGAGGTTGGCTCGCACCGTCCGGCGGATGCCCGCCGCTGCGATGTCGTGGAGCGTCGCCACCGTCGTGTCGCCCGCGGCCGTGATATCGAGCGCGAAATCGGCGCCCAGGGCCTGGTACAGCGGGTAGTTGAGCGTGCCCCCCGATTGGGCACCGCCCGTCGCCGCCGTTGCGGATCCCGAACGGCGCGTTCCGGTGCCGCGCGTCGCGGTCGGAGCGGTCGCCAGCCGGATCGAGTCGCCGCCCGGAAGCGTGATCACTTCGAAACGATCGCTGTAGTCGAGATCGCGGGCCACAATCGCACGCACGGAATCGAGCCCCATCCCCTTGCGGGGCAGCATCACGAGACCGGGACGCACTCCCGGCCGGTACACGATGCCGATGCGGACGCCGCGGTCGATCGCGGAGGTGTCCTGAGCCGAAAGTTGGAATGTTGGAATGTTGGACAGTAGAAGCACCACGGACGCCACCGTCCAAGCTTCCAACCTTCCAACATTCCAACGCCTCATTGTCTCTGCCCCGAGAAGTAGAATCGCACGAACAGCACATCGCTCTGCCATGCGTCAGGCAGCGTCCCGAACGCGCGAAACCGTCCCGCTTCCTCGACCGCGCCCTGGGCTTCGAGGTCGAAGGAGAAGTTCCCGGAGCGTCGGATGAACTGTAGATCACTCACCGAACCGTCGCGATGTACGAAGAACGACACCTCGGCTTCCAGCGGGGTGCTCTGCTCGGGGCGCTGCCACCGCCGCAGCACCTGCGAGACGATGTTCTGGAGGTACTCGGGGAACGGAAATGCGACGCCTTCGGTGCTGACGGTAGCGACATCGTTGCCGGTCGAAGGCTTCTCCCCCGGCAATGGCTGCGTCGTGGGCGTGGTCCGCGGCGCTGCTTCGCGCCGGGTCTGGTCCTGAGTCGGCGGCGGCGTCGCGCGCGAGACTGTGCTTTGCGGGCGCTTAGTAGCAGGAATCGGCGCCGGTTTGTCCTCGGCCGGCCGCTCGAACGCCTCGGGTGCTTTGCGGGCCTCGAGATCGGCCGCCGGCGCGGCGATCAGCCGCACGCGATAGGTGGGCGGCAGGCGCGTCCGTCCGCTCGGCGTGCCGAACAGCAGCGCGCCGACCACGCCGTGAACGACGAGCGTTCCCGTGACAGCCATGCCGACAGGGGCCGGAGGCCGGCCGCGTCCTCTCATCGGTTGATCGTCTCCGGTTCGGCTACGAGTCCCACGTCCTGCACGCCTGCGCCCCGGATCACCGCCAGGACCTGCACTACCCGGGCGTAGGCGACACGACCATCGGCTCGCAGATACACCCCCGTGGGCCGTTTCGTTCGCACAAAGGCGGGAAACGTGGCCCGGAAGTCGTCATACGACAGCCCGGCCTGATCGAGATAGATCTTGCCGCCCATATCCACGGTGACGACGAGCCCCTGCTTCGGCTCGATGGCGCGGACCTGCGCGCGGGGCAATCGCACATCCACGCCGCCCTGCATGATGGGCGCGGTGATCATGAAAATGATCAGCAGCACGAACGCGACGTCCACGAGCGACGTCACGTTGATATCGGCGTTCAGGGGCAGCTCGCCGTGTCCGCGGAGACCACCACCACCGCCGAGGAGTCCGCCGGCCATTAGATCCGTCCTTCCCGGGCCAATGTCCCGACGATCTCCTGGGCAAAGCCCTCGAGCTCGCCGGCAAACAGCCCCAGACGATTGACGAAGAGGTTGTAGGCCATCACCGCAGGGACGGCGACGGCGAGGCCGCCGACGGTCGTGACCAGCGCCTCCGCCACGCCGGGCGCGACGGCGGTGATGTTGCCCGATCCGCCGACGGCGATGCCGATAAAGGCATCCATGACGCCGAGCACCGTGCCGAGCAGGCCGAGCAGCGGACTCACGGAGCCGAACGTCGCGAGCCAGGGAATGAAGCGCGCCGCGGTGTCACGCTCCGCTGCCACTTCTTTCGCGAGCACCATGCGCAGCGCTTCCAGCTGTGTCGGGGTGAGTGTCGCGGACGACGCCGTCGCAGCGGGATTCGGGGCCGGCCCCGCGCCCTTCAGGCTTCCGGGTTTCAATTCGGAAAAGAAATGCACGGCCTCGCGCAGCAGCCGATTGTAGGGCGAGGCCGGCAAACGCATCGCGGTATGGTAGGCTTCCTCGAGCCGCGGTGACTTCTCGACCTCGGAGAGAAACCGGTCGCCGAGTTGTCGCATGCGACGGAATTGCCACCATTTGAGGACGATCAGATACCACGACACCAGCGAAAAGACGGCGAGGATGGCCAGCACGAACTGCGTTTCGCGACTGGACGTGAGCACCAGCTCCCACGGCGTCGTGGGGATCGCCCCTCTCACCTGAAAAAGCACCCTAACCTCCTCGGTATCCGTGCGGGTGTGCTTGATGCCAGCGCCACGCGCTGCTCAGAATCTCCTCCAAACTCGACTGCGACGCCTGCCATCCGAGCACGGTCGCCGCGCGCCCGACGGCGGCGACCAGCTCCGGCGGATCGCCGGGACGGCGCGGACGCTCGACGGTCGGCACCGCGCGGCCAGTGACGCGGCGCGCTGCCTCGACGACCTCGCGCACCGAACGCCCGGCGCCGGTGCCGAGGTTGACCGCTACGGCCGCGCCGCCATCGAGCGTCACGTCCAGGGCACGGAGGTGCGCGTCGGCGATATCCGCGACGTGCACGTAGTCCCGGACCGCGGTGCCGTCCGCGGTCGGATAGTCGGTCCCGTAGACCTCGAGCGCTGCGCGGCGGCCGAGTGCTGCCGCCAGGACATTCGGGATCAAATGCGTCTCCGGATCGTGATCCTCGCCCAGCCGTTCGGTGGCGCCCGACGCATTGAAGTAGCGCAGGCTCACCACACCCATCCCGTTCCGGGGCCCGACGTCGGCGAGCAGCCGCTCGAAATCTCGCTTCGTCTCGCCATACGGGTTCACCGGCACCTGCGGTGCATCTTCCGTTATTGGAACCTTCGGCGGATGGCCATACACCGCGCACGACGACGAGAAGACGAAACGGCGGACGTTCGCACGAACCGCCGCCTCCAACAGTACATGGGCGGCCGTCACATTGTTGGTCACATACTTCTGAGGCTGGGCGACCGATTCCGCAACCAAGGCGAAGGCGGCGAGGTGGATGATCGCCTCGATCCGTTCGCCCTTGAACAGCGCCTCGACCAGCTCGCGGTTGCCGACGCCCCCCTGGACGAAACCGGCGCCCCGCGCCACCGCCTCCCGGTGTCCGGTGCTGAGGTCGTCGAGGACGACGACCGTGAAGCCCCGTTCCAGGAGCTGATCTACTACGACACTGCCGATGTACCCTGCCCCTCCCGTGACGAGGACGCGCTGGGTCACTCTTTTGACTCCATCCCGAACAGTCGGCGGAGAGCCTCCAGGAGACCGTAACCCCGGCCTGCTTCGGCTGCAGTCTTCAGCGCGATCGTGGGCTGGTGCAGGAACTTGTTGAGCAACGCCTGGCTGAACTGCTCGACGCGGGCGCGATCGTCGGGGCTCAAATGCCCCAAGTGGCGCAGCGCGCGCTCGAGCTCCACTGTGCGCAAGTCGTCCATGCGTTGGCGCAGCTCCTTGATCGTCGGTACGACGCCGAGACCGCCGTACCAGGCCCAAAAGAGATCGGTCTCTTCCTCCACGATCCGCTCGGCCGCGGGAATCTCGTCACGCCGCCGCACGGTGGCCTGCGCCGCGACCGTCTGGAGATCGTCGACGTCGTACAGGAACACATTCTCGATCTGGGCGAGCGCGGGATCGACGTCACGCGGCACCGCCAGATCCAGAATGCACAGCGGCTTGCCGCGCCGCGCTCCAAGCATCGCCCCGACGCGCTCCCACGTCACCACCGCGTGCGGCGCCGCGGTCGAGCAGAGGGCGATGTCGGTTGTCGCGAAATGCGGCCAGGCTTCCTCCAATGATACCGCCTTACCGCCCAGGCGTTCGGCAATGGCCCGGGCGCGCTCCTGCGTGCGATTCGCGACGAGCGTGATCTGCACGCCTTCATCGCTCAGGCAGGTCGCTGCCAGTTCCGCCATATCGCCGGCGCCCAGGATCAGGGCGCTCCGGCCGGCGAGATCTCCGAAGATCTTGCCGGCGAGGGCGACGCCGGCGGAGGCGGCGGACGCGGTTCCCATCCCGAGGCTCGTTTCGGTCCGCACCCGCGACCCCACGTGGAGCGCCGTCTGAAACAGCCGGTGCAGCACCGGGCCGGCTTGGGCGCGCGACGCCTCCCACGCCTCGCGCACCTGGCCCTGGATCTGCGACTCGCCGAGAATCATCGAATCGAGCCCCGATGACACGCGGTAGAGATGCCGGACCGCATCGCGGTCGCGCGCGATGTACCCATACTCGCGGGCACCGCCCGCGGGACTCGTCGACAGCCGCTCGCCGAGCAGCGACCACACCGCTTCGAGCGCCGGCTCGTCGTCCGCAACCAGATAGAACTCGGTGCGGTTGCACGTGGAGAGGAGCACGCCCCCGCTGGCGCCGGCGGCCATGACCCGCGCCAGCGCGCCTGGCACCTCGTGCGCGCCGTGCGCGAAACGCTCGCGCACGTCGAGCGGTGCGGTGCGGTGGTTCACGCCCACGACCTTGATGCCCATGTCTGTATGACCCGTCACAGAAACCGTTCAGCGCCGGGTTGGGTCAGCTTCAGCGCGACGTAGACCAGCAGCACCGCGGAGAAGCCGGCGATGCTCGCAAGCGCCGCCCGGCGGCCCGCCCAATGGCGCACGACGCGGACCCAGACCGCCCAGCCGAGCACCACCCACGTAAAGAGGCCCCAGACGATCTGGGCCTTGGCGGCGTGCAGGCCGCCGGAGAACTGCGCGCCGTACCCGAGGGCGAGCACGACGCCGAGCGTCAGCGCCGGGAACCCCGTGACGAGGGCGAAGCGATTGAGTTGATCGAGCCGCTCGAGCGGGGGAAAGAGCTGAAAGACCTGGCCAAAGCGACGGGCTTTGAGCTCGCGGAACTGCAGCAGATACAACGCCGCGGCGATAAACGCCAACGCCATCAACGCCAGGCCCAGCGCGCTGAGGGCGACGTGCAGGACAAACCACATGTTGCGGGCGTCAGCCGCCTCGGTGCCTGGAGTCAGCCCGCTGAAGATCGCGAGGCCCACGAGGCCCGTGGCCAGCGGTCCGGCGAAGAAGGAGACGGCCGAGCCGCGCAGCAACCGCTCGCTCGCGAGCTGCAACAAGACCAGACAGAGTGCCAGCATCGACAGCGCGGGGCCCAGGCCGATGGGCGTGAGCTGTGAGACGGCCACGACGTGCACGGCGGCGCCGCCGCACGGCAGCGCGATCGTGAGGGCGCGCGGCGCCGCTCGGAAGCCCATGAACGGCGCCAGCGCCAGCGCGGTCGCCAACCCGTACAGCGCCAACGCCACGAGATGCAGGGTGACAATCACGGCAGATACGAGCCGGGCCCACCCACGCGGCGGGCCCGGCTGCCGATCAGGAGGGCATCTTCTTGATCAGCCGTACCGGAAGACCGCGGTCCAGCCCCGGGTGCATGATCTGGAGCAAGAGACCCGTGGCGGATTTCTCGCGCGTGTGCACGATCATCATGACGGCGCGCACCTCTTCCGAGGCGGATCCCACATAGCCTCCGGCCGGCTTGAAGACCTCGAACATGTCGCCGGGCGTGACGCCGTCGCGGCGGCCCTTGTCGATGAAGAAGTACTGCTGCGCGCCGGCGATCGGATGAGGATCGCGCCCCACCAGCAGCTTGCCGGTCAACCCTTTCTCGACGGGAGTCGGCCGCGCCTGGCCAGGATCACGGAACGGCTCGAGCGGCATCGCCAGATGGCCATCGTGCACGCGGTCGAACTGCGCGACGACCTGCGCGAGCACCTGCTCTTCCTCAATCGAGGTGACGCGGGCGATCCCCACCGGGACGACCACCTCGCCCCAACTACCGAACTCCACGATGCGATCGATGCGCGCCACGAGCAACGAATCGCCAACGTGATAGGACGCGTTGCGCGGAGGCTTGACCGCGATCTCCTGGAAGGTGATCGCGGATGTGCGCTCGGTGAGGCGGGTGATCGCAGGGGTTGCGGTCGCGCCAAGCACGCGGCCCCACGGCAACCGCTCCTCTTCGCTCAGGAAGCCGGCGGCGTAGAACTCGCCGGCACGGAGCGGACGGTAGGGCTGATGCACGTAGGCACGCAGGACGTCCTGGACGACCTGCCGATTCGTGCGGCGCCGATCGAAGATCGTCTCGCGGCTCTCGGCAACCGTGGGCGGCGGCGGTTCGACGATCAGCTGTGCCGTGTCCGCCGGAATCGTGTCGATCGCTGCCGTGTCGAGCGGCACGATCGCGGCGATCGTGTCGCCGCGCACGGTATCCGCGGCAGCCGCTGTGGTGTCCGGCCGGGCGCTGACGGTGTCCCCTCCCTGCGCGACGGTCACCATCTCTGAGAGATTCAAGACCTCACCGGGATAGATCCAGTGCGGGTCTTCAACGACGGCGGTATTCAGGCGGTAGATCTCGGGCCACAACAGTGGGTCGTTGAAGTACATCTGAGCGATGGACCAGAGGGTCTCACCGCGAGAGACGGTATGACTGGAGGGAACCTGTCCCTGGAAAGCGGCGGCCGCTTGCGTGGTGTCCTGTTGTTGCGCCGCTTGGGTTGTGTCCTGCGCCGGCAGGACGCGCCACATGAGCGGCAACGCCGCCAGGGCCAGTAGTACGGCGCGGTCAGAACGGCAGATCGTCGTCCTCCTCATCCAGCGCCTCCGGGAACGCGTCGAGCGACTCTGGGGCTTTGCCGCCAGCTTCCGAGGCCCCCTTCCCAGCCCCCGCCCCCGCACCCACCGGGGCGGCGCCGCCTCTGGACCCCAGCATGATCAACTCACGCGCGATGATCTCGGTGACGTAGCGCGTCTGCTTCTCGCGATCTTCCCACGTCCGGTACTCGATCCGCCCTTCGATATAGACCTTGTCGCCCTTTTTCAGGTACTTCTCGGCGATGTCGGCCAGGCCGGAACCCTTGTTGTTCCAGCAGATAACCCTGTGCCACTCCGTCTTTTCCTG
>WNGB01001802.1_pt1 | contig 63692 bp, 52 predicted proteins | sample 5400681 | NCBI WGS metagenome assembly WNGB01 (sample SAMN13153367, study PRJNA577476) | soil metagenome | isolation source: 115 cm soil or saprolite under grassland replicate 2 | place: USA:California | collected 2016-06-15 | reverse complement strand
ATGTTCTGCAGGTTCGGTTCGGTGCTGGCCAGCCGACCCGTCACCGCCGTTGCCTGCGCGAAGTTCGTGTGTACGCGGCCGGTCGCCGCATTGATCATCTGGGGTAGCTTGTCGGTATAGGTCGACTTGAGCTTCGAGAGCATCCGGTGTTCGAGCAGCAGCTTCGGCAGCGGGTAATCGGCGGCAAGCTCCTGCAGCACTTCCTCGTCGGTCGACGGCTGGCCGGTCGCGGTTTTCCTCACCACGGGCAGCTTCATCCGGTCGAACAGCACCTCGCCAAGCTGGCGTGGAGAACCCAGGTTGAACGGGCCGCCGGCAAGCTGAAACGCTTGCTGCTCCAGCGCGAGCATCCGCTCGCCGAGCACACGGCTCTGCGCGGCGAGGAGTACCGGATCGAGAAGCACGCCGTTGCGCTCCATGCGGAAGAGCACTTCGCGCGTCGGTAGCTCGATATGTTCATAAACGTGCGTGAGCCCGGCGTCGGCGGCGATGCGCGGGTACAGCGCGCCGTGCAGCTGCAAGGTGATATCGGCGTCCTCGGCCGAGTACTCGGTGGCGAGGTCGACCGCGACCTGGTCGAAGGCAATCTGGCTCACGCCCTTGCCGGCGACCTCCGCGTAGCTCAGCGTCTTGACGTCGAGATGGCGCCCGGCAAGGTTGTCCAGATCGTGCAGCCGGTGCGACTCCAGTACGTAAGATTGCAGCATGGTGTCGTGAGCGACGCCGACGAGCGCGATGCCGTGGTTGGCCAGCACGTGCTGGTCGTATTTGACGTTCTGCCCGAGCTTTTTCGCGCGAGGATTCTCGAACCAAGGCTTGAGCCGCGCAACGACGGCATCCAGCGGCAGTTGCTCAGGCGCGCCGGCGTAGCGATGCGCGATCGGCACGTACGCCGCGCGGCCCGGCGCGATGGCGAAGGAGATGCCAACGATGCGCGCCTGCATGGGATCGAGGCTCGTCGTCTCGATATCGAAGGTGACGAGATCGGTGTACTCGATTGCCGTGAGCCAGCGGTCGAGCGCGGCCTGATCTAGGATGGTTTCGTAGTCGCGCACGACGGCGGCGCGCGGCGGTTCTTGTAGCACCGTGGCCGCGTCCGACCCCGAGCCCACGCCGATTGTCTTCGCTGGCGCGCCGTCGATGTCCTTGAGCCAGCTCTTGAACTCGAAGCGTTCGTAGAGGTTCTTGAGCGCCGCGGCGTCGGCGGCACGGACGATGAGATCGATTGGCTCAAACGGCAGCGTGCAGTCCGTCTTGACGGTGAGCAACTTGCGGCCTTGTGGCAACCAGGGCAGCGCCGCCCGTAGATTCTCGCCGACGACGCCGCCGATCTCGTCGGCGTGCGCGATAACGTTTTCCAGCGTTCCATATTGCGCCAGCCATTTTGCGGCGGTCTTTGGCCCCACCTTGGCCACGCCGGGTACGTTGTCGATCGAGTCGCCGGTGAGCGTAAACAGGTCGAGCAACTGGTCCGCCCGCACGCCGAACTTTGCCGCGACACTTGTCTCGTCCAGCATCTCGTTGCTCATGGTATTGACCAGCGTGACGCGCGATGTGACGAGTTGCGCGAGATCCTTGTCACCCGTGGAGATCACGGAGTCGATGCCGCGCGCTTCGCCACGTCGCACGAGCGTGCCGATGACGTCGTCCGCCTCGACGCCTTCGATCATCAGCAGCGGCCAGCCGTGCGCACGGATCAGCTCGTGCAGCGGCGCGATCTGGGCTGCGAGATCATCGGGCATCGGCGAACGATTCGCTTTGTATTGCGGATACCAATCGTCGCGGAAGGTTTTGCCCGGCGCGTCGAAGACTACGGCGAAGTATTCCGGGTTGCCGTCCTCGACCAATCGGCGCAACATGGCAACGACCCCGCGTATCGCGCCCGTCGGCTCGCCGCGCGAGGTGCGGAGGTCGGGCAGCGCATGGAAGGCGCGATACAGATACGAAGAGCCGTCAACCAGAACCAATTTCGACATGATATTGACAAGCAAGATTCCCGAATTGATCGATCCTCAATCGATGTACTCGACCAATGGGCAGGAAGCGTGGCGGGTGCTGGGCATTATGGCAGAATTTGCCGTCGCGACCGAGCGCTTGCGCGGCGTGCGGCCCGCGGTAAGTATGTTCGGCAGCGCACGCATCAAGCCCGATCATCCGTACTTCGAAAAGGCGGAGCGGATCGCGCGTCTCTTGTCCGACGCCGGCTTTGCCGTAATCTCCGGGGGCGGGCCGGGGACGATGGAAGCGGCAAACCGCGGCGCGCACGGCGGGCGCTCTCCCGCAGTCGGTCTCAACATCCTGCTGCCCCACGAACAGACCGGCAACCGTTATCAGGACGTCGGCATCAACTTCCGTTACTTTTTCGCGCGCAAGATGATGTTCGTGCGTTTCGCGTCGGCGTACGTCGTCATGCCCGGAGGCTTCGGCACTATTGACGAGCTGACCGAGTGCCTGACGCTGGTGCAGACCGGCAAGAGCCGGAAGATTCCGATCATCCTGGTCGGAGGCGAATTCTGGCGCGGATTGATCGACTGGATGCGCGATAGGCTGGTCGGCGAAGGAATGATCGCGGCCGCCGATCTCGACCTGATGCAGATCATCGAAGAGCCCGAAGCAATCGTCGAAGCCATATTCGACTACTACGAAACGCGCGGGTTCCAGCCGACGCGGGCGGAACGCGACAAGATGTTGAACCTCTAAGCTAGCATGACGTCCGCCGCGGGCGCGTTTCGCTCTGCTAGAATGGGCCGATGTTTCGGCAAGATCGCATGATGCGCCACACTCCTGCCACGGTGTTTGCCGTCTTCGCCGTCAGCGTCGCGCTGACGGCATTCGCGCAGAAAGCGCCACCGCCGCCAAAGCTCGAGCCATTGCCGGAGCCGCCGCCGCCCCCACCCGAGATCGCCGGCGACCCGGAGCTCGAACCGCAGGTCACTATCGTCCGCCGCGAGAACGAAACCATCGAGGAATTTCGCGTCAACGGGCGGTTGACGATGGTCAAAGTCACTCCCCGCCACGGCCGGCCTTATTACCTGGTCGCGGACGGCGCCAACGGCGGCTTCATGCGTCGCGACAGCCTCGACAGTGGGCTCAGAGTCCCGCTGTGGGTGCTGTTCTCGTTCTAAGAGCATCGGCATCCGCATCGAAAATCGCGGTCAACGCAACGCGGCTCTCGCGGGAAGATGTCTGTCTATACCACTGTCACTCCCGACGATCTCGCCGCCTGGCTGACGCGTTACGCGCTTGGACCGGTGCGCGCCTTCGATCCCGTCGCGGCGGGTATAGAGAACACGAACTACTTTCTCACTACCGACAAAGGCAGCTACGTGCTCACGCTCTACGAGCGGCTGCCGGCGGAAGAGCTGCCCTTTTATCTCAATCTCATGGCGCATCTGGCGCGGGCGGGAGTGACAGCGCCCGCGCCGGAACCGGACCGCACCGGCGCGCTCTTTAGTTTCCTGAACGGCAAGCCGGCCGGGTTGGTCGCGCGGCTGGCCGGTGCCCCGGTCGAGCGGCCGGACACGGCGCACTGCGCCGCCGTAGGCCGCGCACTGGCGGAGTTGCACGTCGCGGCCAAGCAATACCGCGGGCGACTCGCCAATCGACGCGGACCCGCTTGGTGGCGGCAGGCGGCGCGCGCCGTTCGCGGGTTGCTCTCGGCGGAACAGAACGCGCTCCTTTCCGGCGAGCTCAAGCGCCAGACCGGTTTCGCCAAAGCGGGATTGCCGCGTGGGGCGATCCACGGTGACCTCTTCTGCGACAACGTCCTCTTCGTCGACGGCCGGGTCTCCGGCATCATCGACTTCGGTTTTGCCGCAACCGACGCATTCGCCTACGATCTCGCGATCACCGTCAACGATTGGTGCGTGTGGCAGGATGGCGACCGCGAGGGCGACCTCGATGCCGGGCGCGTCCAGGCGCTGGTCGGTGCCTACGATGCGGCGCGACCGCTCACCTTCGACGAGCGCGCGCTATGGGGTCAGCTGTTGCGCGCCGCGGCGCTTCGCTTCTGGCTGTCACGACTCTACGATCTCCATCTTCCTCGCCAGGGCGAGCTCACGCACGCGCACGATCCCGCGGTGTTCGAACGCATCCTCCGCAGCCGAATCGCGGTCGAGCCGCGGTTTCCCGAGCCGTGATGCAGGCCCCGGCAACGGCGATCCCTTTCGTGCGCCGCGATGCGCGGCGCGGCATGTTTTGGCTCCGCCGCGCGTATGCGATGTTTCGCGCCGCACCCTTGCCCTGGCTGCTGCTCCTCGTCGTGTATTACGCTCTGGTCGCGCTCGCCGAGCTCGGGCCCTGGCCCTCGATCGGCAAGCTTGCGGCGTCGGTATTGAAGCCTGTCTTCGCGGTCGGCTTTCTCGCCGCCGCGTGGTCGCAGGAGCGCGGAGGACGGCCGACTTTAAGTGATCTGTTCCGCGGCTTTCGCAGCAACCTCCGGGCGCTCCTGCCGCTGGGTGTCGTATTCTTCATCGGCATGACGCTCGCAGTGGGAGCCACCGCCCTGATCGACGGCGGCGCCCTGATCGCATGGGTCTCAGGGGCCGAAGAGCCAAGCGACGAGTTGCTGCAGAGCGGCCGGCTGCAGCTGGCAATGTTGTTCGGCACCGCGTGTGCGCTGCCGACGCTGCTCGCGCTCTGGTTCGCCCCGGCGCTTGTCGTGTTTCACGATGTCGGCGCGTTAACCGCCCTCACGACAAGCTTGCGGGCCTCGGTCGCCAACTGGCGGCCGACCGCCATCTTCGGGCTGGCCGTTCTGTTTTACGGCGGCGTGCTACCCGCGTTGGGCGGAACGCTCGCGCGAGCGCTGGGCGCGACCGGCGGGACGATTGTCGCGCTCGGGCTGCTGCTCCCGTACATGCTCGTCTTTCTTGCGACTTTCCATATCGCCGATTACGTCGCCTATCGCGACGTGTTTCACCCTGACGAGCCCCCGCCGTCAAGCAATCCTGAAGCAGAGCGTCATGCCGGCTGAAGCTTGGCGTATTCGAGCGCCAGCCATTTCACGCCCGCCTCACGAAAATTCACCTGCACGCGCGCGTCGTTGCCGCGGCCTTCGGCGTCGATGATGATACCCAGACCGAACCTGGCGTGTTTCACGCTTTGCCCGATGCGCCAGCCCGGCTGCTCCGCCATAGCGTCGCCTCGTATCGCGCCAATTTCCGTTTCGGCATCCTCTGCCGGCGGCACGCCGCGCCGGGTCGGCGACAGCCAGCGCACGAGCCCGTCGGGCAACTCGTCTAAGAAACGCGAGGCGATGTTATAGCGCAGCTGCCCATGCAACATGCGGCTCTGCGCGTGGGTGAGGTACAGGCGCCGCCGCGCGCGCGTAATGGCGACGTAGGCAAGGCGCCGTTCCTCCTCCACGCCGTCGTATTCCGACAGGCTGTTTTCATGTGGAAACAGACCTTCCTCGAGGCCGGTGACGAAAACGGTATGAAACTCGAGGCCCTTTGCGGCATGCACGGTCATAAGCTGCAACGCCGAGTGACCTTCCGCAGCCTGCGTTTCCCCGGCCTCCAGCGCGGCATGCGCCAGAAACGCGGTCAGTGCCTCGCCGGTTTCGACTTCCGCCGCGCCGGCGACCTGGAAATCGGCTTCGCGCACGAAGCTCGCGGCCGCGTTGACAAGCTCCTGCAGATTCTCGATCCGGTCCTGGCCGTCCTTCTCCGCGCGATAGTGCTCGCGCAGGCCGCTCGCGTGCACCACGTGCTCGACCCTTTCTGCAAGCGGCAAGCCCGCGGTCACCGCGCGCATCGCATCGACCTGCTTCACGAACGCCGCGACGCTCGCCCCCGCCCTGCCGCCGACGGTCGTCGCGTGCGCCGCCTGCCACAGGCTCATGCCCGTACTGCGGGCTTGATCCTGCAACGCCTCCAGCGTTCGCGCGCCCACCCCGCGCGGCGGGAAATTGACCACACGCAGGAACGCGCCATCATCGTCGGGCGCGGCGAGCAGACGCAGATAGGCGAGTGCGTGCTTGATTTCCGCGCGCTCGAAAAAGCGCGTGCCACCGTAGACGCGATAGGGCATGCCCGCGTTGAAAAGCGCGTGCTCGAGCACGCGTGACTGCGCGTTGGAGCGGTAAAGCAGCGCGATTTCCGACGGCGACACCGCGTCGTCGACGAGGCCTCTCACCACGTCGACGATGAATGCGGCTTCGTCGAAGTCGGACGGCGCGGCGTACGCACGCACCGGCTCGCCCTTGCCGTCGACGGTCCACAGGCTCTTGCCGAGCCGCGCTTGGTTATGCTTGATCAGCGCATTCGCTGCATCGAGGATATGGCCGTGCGAGCGATAGTTCTGCTCCAGCTTGATGAGCTTTACCGGTGCCTCGGCCGTGCCGAAGTCGCGCTCGAAGTGCTGCATGTTGGCGACGCTGGCGCCGCGAAAGGCGTAGATCGACTGGTCGTCGTCTCCGACCGCGAACACCGCGGTGTCCGGTCCAGCGATCAGCCTCAGCCAGCGGTACTGCAGCGCGTTGGTGTCCTGGAATTCGTCCACGAGCAGGTGCGAGAACCGACGCTGATAATGCTCGCGCAGCACATCGTGGTGGGACAACAGCTCGAAGGTCCGCAACAGAAGCTCTGGGAAGTCGACGACGCCTTCGCGCCGGCAAGCTTCTTCGTAGAGCGCAAAATGCTCGACCTGCCGCCGAACGAATTCATCGTGCGCCTCGACCTGGTTAGGCCGCAGGCCTTCCTCCTTCGCGCCGTTGACGAGCGCCTGCAGTTGGCGCGCCGGAAAGCGGTTGTCGTCGATGCCGTGCGCCTTATACAGGCGCTTGATCAGCGCGAGCTGGTCCTGCGTGTCCATGATCTGGTAGAGCTGCGGCAGGCCGGCGTCGCGATGGTGCGCACGCAGCATCCGGTTGCACAGGCCGTGGAAGGTTCCGATCCACATCCCGCGCGTGTTTACCGGCGTCAGCGCGGACAGCCGCAAGAGCATTTCCTTGGCCGCCTTGTTGGTGAATGTCACGGCGAGCACCGACAGCGGACTCGCCTGGCCGGTCGCCAGCAGCCATGCGATCCGAGTCGTAAGCACGCGCGTCTTGCCGCTGCCGGCTCCGGCGAGAATCAGCGCGGAGCCGTGGGGCAGGGTGACTGCGGCGAGCTGTTCGGGGTTGAGACTTTCGAGAAGCGGGGAAGCCATGCTGGGTGAATCGACGCACCATATTATATAGGCGATCCGGAGTCGCATTGAGTATCGCCTGGGAATTCAATAGACTCTGCGCGGATGGCGGGCAATGAAAATCGTCGGCATCTCCCCGTTGGGCGTATCCGGCATCGACGCAGGGCAACGCACCTAACGCGGCGATGAGATTCGACTCGAAATTGTTCGTGCCATGGATCCGCGCCGCCGCGCCGTACATCCACGCGTTGCGCGGCAAGACGCTCGTCATCGCCTTCGGCGGCGAGGTCGTCGCCGACGAAACCTTTCTCGGTATCGTGCACGACCTCAATTTGCTGCACAGCCTGGGGACGCGGTTGGTCGTCGTCCACGGCGCGCGGCCGCAGATCGAGGCAATATTGAAGCAGCAGAATATTGCGAGCCGCTATCACAAAGGTTTGCGCGTCACCGACGCGGAGACGATGGACTGCGTCCTGGAAGGCATGGGACACGCGCGCAGCCGCATCGAGGCGCTACTCTCGCTCGGGATCGCCAATTCGCCGATGGCGGGCGCGCGTATTCGCGTCGTGGGCGGCAATTTCATCACCGCCAAACCGATTGGCATCGTCGACGGCATCGACATGGGTCTGACCGGCGAAGTGCGCCGCGTCGACATCGAGGGCGTGCGCCTGCGCCTTGACGACGGCGACCTCGTGCTCGTATCCCCGCTCGGCTATTCGCCGACCGGCGAAATCTTCAATCTGACGCTCGAAGAGGTGGCCACCCAGGTGGCGGTGCGGCTTTCGGCGCAGAAGCTCATTTTCCTAATGGAGACCGAAGGCGTGCGCAACGGACGCAGGCAGCTTTTGACCGAACTATCGACACGCGAGGCCGAAGCGCTGCTCGCCCGCCACGCCAAGCTTCCGCCGGACGTCCTGCTTTACCTGCCGTGCGCGCTGCGCGCCTGCGACAACGGCGTCAAGCGGGCTCATCTCATCAGCCGCCATCGCGACGGCGCGTTGCTGCTCGAGTTGTTCACCCGCGACGGTGTGGGCACGATGGTCGCCGCCGCGCCTCTGGCGCATCTGAGCAGCGCGACGATCGACGACGTCGGCGGCATCCTGTCGATCATCGAGCCGCTAGAGGCGGAAGGCGTGCTCGTGCGCCGCTCGCGCGAACGGCTCGAAATTGAGATCGAGCGCTTCGTCGTCGCGGAGCATGACGGCGCGATCGTCGGCTGCGCAGCGCTATATGCGTTCCCCGAGGAGCGCGCCGGCGAGCTGGCCGCGCTTGCCGTGACTCCCGATTTCCGGCGCGGAGGATATGGCGAGGCGCTCCTGCACGAGATCGAGCAGCGGGCGAAGAAGCTCAAGCTCACGCGGCTGTTCGTCCTCACGACGCGCACGTCGGGCTGGTTTCTCGAGCGCGGCTTCGTCGAAAGCGACCCGAGCCGGCTGCCCGCGCAGAAGCGCGACCTTTACAACTGGCAGCGCCGCTCGCTGGTGTACGAAAAGAAGCTCATCTAAGCGGCTCGCGACCAAAGCGCATCCGGCGTGCGATAATTTCAGCGCCTTACCTGTTTCTCAAGGATCATCCATGGCACGCATGATTCACTGCGTCAAGCTCGGCCGCGAGGCCGAAGGACTCGACTTCCCGCCGTACCCGGGCGAGCTCGGCAAGCGGATCTACGAGCACGTCTCCAAGGAGGCTTGGGCGCAATGGCTCAAGCACCAGACGATGCTGGTGAACGAGAATCGGCTGAGCCTTGCCGATCCGCGCGCGCGCAAGTACCTCGCCGAGCAGATGGAGCGGCACTTTTTCGGCGGTGGTGCAGATGTGGCTTCGGGCTACGTCCCGCCCAAATCCTGACCGCCGTGAACCCGGGTGCGATCAGCCGCTATCCAGTCCCGAAGCTCGCGGACCTGCCCGAGGACATCCGCGCGCGGATGCTCGAGGTGCAAGAGAAGGCGGGATTCATCCCGAACGTCTTCCTGACGCTAGCCCACCGTCCGGAGGAGTTTAGGGCCTTCTTCGCCTATCACGACGCGCTCATGCTGCGCGACTCGGGTCTGACCAAGGCCGAGCGCGAGATGATCGTCGTGGCCACCTCGGGCGCCAACGACTGCCTCTACTGCATCATCGCGCACGGAGCGGTCCTGCGCATCTACGCAAAGAACCCGTACGTCTCCGACCAGGTCGCGGTGAATTATCGTGAGGCTGAGATCACGGACCGGCAGAAGGCGATGCTGGAATTCGCGCTCAAGGTCGCCTTGCGCTCGGTCGAGCTGGTCGACGCGGACTTCGAGGCGCTTCGCGCGCACGGCTTTTCCGACGAGGACATCTGGGACATCGGTGGGATCGCGGCGTTCTACGCACTCTCCAACCGCATGGCGAATCTGATCGCGATGCGGCCCAACGACGAGTTCCACCTGATGGGGCGCGTGCCGCGAGGGTAGCGACCCGAGCAGCGAGAGGGGAACCCGCGCGCGAAGCGCGTGGGGGTCGAGCGTCCGCGAGTGGCCGCAGCGGCCGACGCGTAACCGTAGCCCCTGCGCGACGATTCAAGGAGGCCGCCGACGCGAGCCCGCAGCGAGCCACGCGCAGCGTGGGGATCGCGCGTGGCGAGTCGGCGCTGCGGCCGACGCGTAATGTTGCGCTCTGCGCGACGATTCAAGGAGGCCGCCGGGCGCGAACCGTCATCCCTCGTGCACTACTTGTCCGCCGACCAGTGTATAGCGAACTTTCCCGGACACCTCGAGCCCGAGGAACGGCGTGTTCTTTCCTTGACTCCTAAGCGCGGACGGCGCCACCAACCAGTGCAGATCGGGATCGAATACGCAGACATCGGCATCCGCGCCGGGAGCCAGATGGCCCGCGTCAAGGCCGAGCACGCGCGCCGGCGCAGCGGTGATACGGTCAAGCGCGGCGAGAAGCGGCAGCTTTTCTTCCTTCGCCCATTTGAGCGTCAACGGCAAGAGCAGCTCGAGCGCAGTCGCGCCAGGCTCGGCCTCGGCGAAGGGCAATTGCTTGGCGTCGTCGTCGACGGGTGTATGGTCGGAGCAGATGAGATCGACGGTACCATCGACGAGACCGGCGCGCAGCGCGGCGCGGTCGCGCGCGCCGCGCAGCGGCGGCACCAGATGGCAATGCGCATTGAACCAGCCGATGTCGACGTCGCACAGGTGCACGTGATGGATGGCGACATCGCAGGTGACCGGCAGCCCCGCCTTCTTCGCCGCCCGCACGCGCGCCACGCCGTCGTGCGTCGACAATCGCGCCAGATGCACGTGCACGCCGGTCGCGCGCACCAGCTCGAAAATCGCGTCGAGCGCGATCGTCTCGGCGAAGCCGGGAATCGCCGGCAAGCCGAGCCGCGTCGCGACCTCGCCATCGTGCGCGACGCCGCCTCGCGCGAGGTAGACATCCTGCGGCCGCAACCAGACGCGGTAGCCGAAAGTCGCGGCGTACTGCAGTGCGCGCAATAACACCTGCGTGTCGGCGAGAGCGGCGTCCGCCTGCGAGAATGCGACGCAGCCTGCCTCGGTGAGCTCGCCCATCTCGGTGATCGTATCGCCCTTCAAGCCTACCGTCAGCGCCCCGATCGGATACACATGCGCCTGGTTGAGCGAGCGCGCCCGATGCTTGAGCATTTGGACCAGCCCGGGCTCGTCGAGCGGCGGATCGGTATCGGGCGGACAGGCAAGGCTCGTGACGCCGCCGGCGACTGCGGCCGCCACTTCCGATTCGAGCGTCGCCTTGTATTCGAATCCGGGCTCGCGCAGCCGCGCGGAAGAGTCGATCAGGCCGGGACAGACAACGAGCCCCGCTGCGTCGAGCACGCGTTTGGCGTGCCAGCCATCCGGCGCCTCGCCCACCGCGACGACCTTGCCCGCCGCAACGTAGAGCGATGCCTTACGATCGACCCCGTGCCTCGGATCGATCACCCGGCCGTTCCTGATCTCGATCTTCACTCTAATTACCTGCGAGGATGCTCATCACCGCCATGCGCACCGCGATACCGAAAGTCACCTGCGGCAGGATCACCGAATGCGTGCCGTCGGCGACCGCCGAATCGATCTCCACGCCGCGATTCATCGGTCCCGGGTGCATGACGATAGCGTCCGGCTTGGCGAGCTTGAGCTTCTCGACGGTCAGTCCGTAATGCTTGAAGAACTCGCCTGCGGATGGCAGCAGCGAGCCCTTCATGCGCTCGCTCTGCAGGCGCAACATGACGACGACGTCGCAATCCGCGAGTCCCCGACGCATATCGTGGAACACGTGCACGCCGAGCGCCTCAACCGCCGTCGGCAAAAGCGTCTGCGGACCGATCACGCGCACTTCGGGCGTCCCGAGCGTAGTGAGGCCATGGATCAGCGACCGGGCCACACGCGAGTGCAGGACATCGCCGACGATCGCCACCGTAAGCTCGCGGAAGTCGCGCTTGTAGTGACGAATGGTGAACAGGTCGAGCAGTCCCTGCGTCGGGTGGCCGTGGCGGCCATCGCCGGCGTTGACGACGTGGATGTGCGAGCGGTTCGTCGCCGAAAGATGCTGCGCGATAAGGTGCGGTGCCCCACTCTGCCCGTGGCGGACGATGAACATGTCGGCGTTCATCGCCACCAGATTGTCGATGGTGTCGAGCAGCGTCTCGCCTTTAGCCGTCGACGACACGCCGATGTTCAGGTTGATCACGTCGGCAGAAAGGCGCTTGGCCGCAATCTCGAACGTCGTGCGGGTGCGCGTGCTGTTCTCGAAGAAAAGGTTGAATACAGCCTTGCCGCGCAGGAGCGGCACTTTCTTCACGTCGCGTTCGGCGATTGAAACGAATGGCACGGCGGTGTCGAGAATGCGGCCGATGACCTCTGCCGGCAGTTCCTCGAGGGTGAGCAGATGCTGCAGCTCCCCGTCGGCGTTGAGCTGCGGATTATGCACCTGCGACGCCCCCCGCCGGCTCGACCGACAGCTCGAGGCGGCCGTCGAGGTGGCGCTGCAGCACGATCGACAGATCGCGTGCGACCGCGAGACGCGCGCCGACGTACGTTGCTTCGATCGGCAACTCGCGGCCGCCGCGGTCGATCAGCACGGCGAGCTCGATCGAGTCCGGTCGTCCATAGTCGAACAGCTCGTTGATCGCCGCGCGGACCGAACGGCCGGTATAGAGCACATCGTCGACCAATACGATGCGGCTGCCGGCAACCTCGAAGGGCAGCGTCGTCGTCGCGAGCTTGGCGCGCAGCCCCTTCTGCGCGTAGTCGTCGCGATAGAACGACACGTCGATGTAACCGACCGGATGCTCGCCATCCAGCACATCGGCAAGGCGCTCGGCGAGCCACGCGCCGCCGGAATAGATGCCGATCAGCTTGGCGTCGAACGCGACGGCGTCGCGCATCTTGTCGGCGAGCCGGCCGAGCGTGAGCTCGGCGTCAGGTAGCGAGGCGCTGGTCAAGATACGCTTGAAGAATCAGCTGCGCCGCGACCTGATCGCGAACGTTCCTGCCAGCGCCACCGCGCACGCCCGCGCCACGCAAGGCGAGCTCCGCGTCTTGCGTCGTATGGCGCTCGTCGTAGCAGACAACGGGCAGGCCGAAGCGGCCCTCGAGTTGCCGCGCGAAGCGCAACGCCTGTGCCGTCATGGCGTGGGCCGTGCCATCGGCATGCGTCGGCAAGCCGACGACGAGCAGCACGGGTTGCCACTCCACGATGAATGCACGGATCGCCTCGAAGCGCTCGCGGCCCGACTTGGCGGCGATGGTCGCCAGCGGATGCGCCACGCCGATCCGGGTCTCCCCGACCGCGACGCCGATCCGTTGCGTTCCGAAGTCGAAGGCGAGAACAGTCCCCGCAGGAGCCGCGGAGGAGATCACTACCACCACGCATCATGCGTGTCCGACGGAGTCGGACAGCCGCGAAAAGTCGATGCCGAGAAGCTTCATCGCTGCCGGCAGCCGAACCTCGGCCGGCTCGGCGAAGAGCACTTCGGGATCCGCGGCAACGGTGAGCCAGGCGTTCTGCGCGATCTCCTGCTCGAGCTGGTCAGCCGACCATCCGGCGTAGCCGAGCGTCACGAGCACGTTGGTCGGGCCGTTGCCATGGCCGACCGCTTCGAGGATGTCTTTCGAAGTCGTGAGTCCGAGATCGTCGCTGATCGCGAGCGTCGACTGCCAGCTCCCAAGCGGCCGGTGCAGAACGAAGCCGCGGTCGATCTGCACGGGGCCGCCATAGTGGACCTTCGTCTCGCGCAGATCGGAGTCGCCCAGCGGGATGTTGATCTGCTCGAACAGCGCCGAGAGCGTCATGTCGATCGGTTTGTTGACGACAATGCCGAGCGCGCCCTGGTCGTTGTGCTCGCAGATGTAGATCAGCGTGTGGGCAAAGTGCGGATCGGCCATGCTGGGCATGGCGATCAGGAAATGGTGGGTCAGACTGACCCGGGAATCGCCCATGGACGTAATTGTAAGCTCCGCCCCGCCCGGGCACAAATGGCGCTCGTGCCGCGATCGAATGGCGCCGCGCTGGCGCAACGGGCATGCGGAACTCCTTCGTCGCGCCCTAACCCCGAACCGACGACGCCGACGTTGACAGCCGCATCGCTCGTCTCCAGGAGCTCGTCATGACCTCGATGTTTCCGCGCCGCACGCGCGTCGCCGCTGCTGCCGCATTGATCGTTTCGCTTGCCGGCGCCGCGCCTCCGGCAAGCGCGTTCTGCGGTTTCTATGTCGGCAAAGCCGACGCCAAGCTGTTCAACGAAGCCTCGCAGGTGATTCTGGCACGCGACGGCAATCGCACGGTCATCGGCATGCGCAACGACTTCCAGGGCGAGCTTACCGACTTCGCGCTGGTCGTCCCGGTACCGGTCGTACTGCAGAAGGGGCAGATCCACATCGGCGACCCAAAGGTCTTCGAGCGCATCGACGCCTACAGCGCGCCGCGGCTCGCCGAATACTTCGATCCGAATCCCTGTGAGCTGCGCAAGATGGCGCGCGAGATGGCGGCGCCCGCGTCGGCGGACGCAATGCTCGCCCAGAAAGCGCGCCGCGACCAGGCGCTCGGCGTCACCGTCGAGGCGCGCTACACCGTCGGCGAGTACGACATCGTGATCCTGTCGGCGACGCAATCGAACGGCCTCGAAACCTGGCTCAAGGAGAATGGTTATCGCATTCCCGCGGGTGCGAGCCGTGCGTTACAACCCTATGTGCGACAGGGTCTCAAGTTCTTCGTCGCCAAGGTCAATCTCGCCGAGCAGGCGAAAACGGGCTTTTCCTACCTGCGACCGTTGCAGTTCGCATTCGAATACGAGCGATTCATGCTGCCGGTGCGTTTGGGGATGCTGAACGCCAAGGGCCCGCAGGACCTCGTGGTCTATGTCCTTACCCGCAACGGTCGTGTCGAGACGACAAACTATCGCACCGTGAAGCTGCCGGCGAATGTCGAGCTGCCAACCTACGTCCGCGGCGAATTTCCCAAGGTCTACAAAGTGATCTTCGAGACGCAGGCCAGGCGCGAGGACTACCGTGTCGTGTGGACCGAATATTTCTGGGATATGGGCTGGTGCGATCCGTGCTCCGCCGAGCCGCTATCACCGGATGAGCTACGGAGCGCGGGTGTTTTTTGGCTCGACGGCGACCTATCGGCGATCGGCGCCCCGGGCACCGCGGCGCCCTCCGTTGCGCGGCCGCAAGGCGGCGGCGCGCAACCGGTCATGCTCACGCGGCTGCATCTGCGCTACACGCCTGAGACGCTGCCCGAGGATCTGATGTTCCAGGAAACTCAGGATCGGCAGAACTTCCAGGCGCGCTACATCCTGCGCCAGCCGTGGCAGGGCAACGCCAATGCGTGTCCGGAAGCGAAGAGCTATTTCGAGGAGGTCGCCAAGCGTCAGGAACGCGAGGCGCAGACCCTCGCCAACTTGACGGGCTGGAATCTCAACGACATCCGCGGCCGGATGAACGTGCAGGCAGTGTCGGCGCCGAAATGGTGGGAGCGACTGTGGCGGTGATCGCCGTGATGCGGCTCGCGCTCCTGGAGCGGCTCTACACGAAAATGCGCGATCGGTTGCCAGGCGATGCGCGCGTTTTCCAGATCGTCTTCCTCGCCGCCTTGCTGACGACTGGCGTGCTGCTGCGCGATTTCTCGGTGCAACCGTTGCAGATCGCATTGGCGTTCGCCGCCGGACTCGCGACTCAGGCATTCTGGCTCAAGCGGCTCGGTCTGCAGCAGAAGGGACTCCTGTCGGCGATCGTAACCTGCTGCGGCATGTCGCTGCTGTTGCGCAGCGACGCGCTGTGGGCACACCCTCTCGCGGCGGCTCTGGCGATGTCCTCCAAATTCGTCTTGCGCATCAACGGCAAGCACTTGTACAACCCGGCGAACGTCGGCGTGATCGCTGCCATCACGTTGCTGCCGGGCACCTGGGTTTCGCCCGGACAATGGGGCAACGATCTCGCACTCGCCGTCTGGTTGCTGATGCTGGGGACGGTCGTCACGCAGCGCGCACGGAGGCTCGATATCAGCTGGGTGTTTCTAAGCGCGTTTCTGGGATGGGTGGCGCTGCGCGTGGTTGTGCTTGGCCAGCCCTGGGCGATCTGGTGGCACCAGCTCGGCAACGGCGCGCTGCTGCTGTTCGCGTTCTTCATGATCTCTGACCCGATGACGATCCCCAACCGGAGAGGAGCGCGCATCGCCTACGCGCTGATCGTCGCCTCCGGCGCGGCAGCTTGGCAGTACCTCTTGTTCAAGCCGAACGCGCTGATCTGGGTGCTGTTCCTGGCAACGCCGCTCGTACCGCTGTTCGATCGGCTTTTTCCGGCGGAGCGCTTCGCCTGGACCGGCGCAGCAGCCGCACCGGCGTGCGCCGTAGCCCGGGCTGAGTGAAACGAAACCCGGGGCGGCGTTTTGTGTGTAGCGCTGTTCCCGGCATTGCAATGCGCGCTGGAGCCCGGGCTACGGCTTCCTTGATCGCACCCTGCGTGAGTAGCAACTTCGCTTTGTAGCGCTGCTCCCGGGCATCGCACTACGTGCTCAGCCCGGGCTACGGCTTCCTTGATCGCACCCTGCGTGAGTAGCAGCTTCGCGCGTCGGCTCGCGCTGCGGGCTCGCGCCGCGGCCTCTTTGCACCGACTCAGTGACTGTTATGTTGCGCGTCGGCCGCAAGCGGCGACTCGCGGACGCTCGACCCCCGCTCGCACTGCTCGCGGGTCCCCTCTCGCTGCTCGCGCCGCTACTCCTCTTCGTGCCGGCGATGCTTGGCGTAGTCTGCCGCCAGTTGCTGCTGCAGATTCGGCGGCGCCGGATCGTAGTGCGATAGCGCCATCGTCCATGCCGCGTGGCCCGCGGTCATCGCCTTCAACCGCGCCGCATAACCGTCGAGCTCCGACAGGGGTGCGAGGCCGTTGACCGTGAGCGTACCGGCCTGCAGCGATTTCGTGCCGGTCACCTGCCCGCGGCGACCCGACAAATCTCCCGCGACGTCACCCATGTTCGACTCGGGGCAGAGGACCTCCAGGCTTACGATCGGCTCCAGCACGATCGGCCGCGCTTTTTCGATCGCGTCGAGGAACGCCTTGCGGCCCGCGGTCACGAACGCGATTTCCTTCGAATCGACCGCGTGGTGCTTGCCGTCGTAGACGATGACGCGCACGTCCTGCAGTGGGAAGCCGGCGATCGGCCCGGCCGAGAGCACCTGTTCGACGCCCTTTTGCACCGCGGGGATGAACTGGTTCGGGATCGTCCCGCCCTTGACCTGATCCACGAACTCGAATCCTGACCCGCGCGGCAGCGGCTCGATGCGCAAGAACACCTCGCCGAACTGCCCGGCGCCTCCGGTCTGCTTCTTGTGCCGATGATGGCCTTCGGCCCTCGCCGTGACGGTCTCGCGATAGGGAATCCGCGGCGGACGCGTATCGATCTCGAGCTTGAACTGCGAGGACATGCGCTCGAAGACCGAGCGCAGATGCAACTCTCCCAAGCCGCGCAGGACCGTCTCGTTCAAGTTGGCGTCGTGTTCGAGCGTGAGCGTCGGGTCTTCGGCGATCATTTTGTGCAGCACGTCGGAAATGCGTTGCTCGTCGCCGCGCTTCTTCGGCGCGATGGCAAAGCCGTGCATCGGCGTCGGGAACTCGAGCGGCCGCATGTGGATCTGGTCCTCGTCATGCGAATCGTGCAGCACGCAGTCGAATTCGATTTCGTCGACCTTCGCGACGGCGGCGATGTCCCCGGGCACGGCGCGATCCACTTCAACCTGCTTACCGCCCTGCAGCATCAACAGATGGCCGACCCTGAACGGCTTGCGCCCGTCGCCGACGAAAAGCTGGGTGTCCCGAGTGATCGTGCCCTGGTGGACGCGAAAGATGCCAAGCTTGCCTATGAACGGGTCCATGACCACCTTGAAGACGTGAGCCAGCACGTGTTTCTTGGGGTCGGGCACGGAAGGAGACTCGACTGCCGTCGATCCCTTGCCCTTGGTGAACAGCGGCGGGTTGCCCTCGGTCGGGTTGGGAGCGAGCTTCACCAGGATGTCGAGCAGCTCGGCGATGCCTGCGCCGGTGCGTGCAGAGACGAAGCATACGGGCATGAGATGCCCGTCGCGCAGCGCCTTTTCGAACGGCGCATGCAACTGCTCGGGTGCGATCTCGCCCTGTTCGAGATAGAGCGACATCAGCGCCTCGTCGACCTCGACCACCTGGTCAACCAGAGCGCCGTGCGCATCGGCAACCGAGGAGAAGTCGGATTCGCCCGCAGGGTTGAAAAAACAGTCGACGACGCGCTTGCCGCCATCAGCGGGAAGATTGATTGGCAGGCACTCCTTGCCGAACGTTGCCTGAATCGCCGCCAGAATCTGGGCCGCATCGACGTTTTCCGCGTCGATCTTGTTGACGATGATGAGCCGGCAGAGCTTCCGCTGCGCCGCCCAGTCCATCATGCGCGACGTGATCATCTCGATTCCCGCCTGCGCGTTGACCACGACCGCGGCGGTCTCGACCGCGTCGAGTGCGCCGATCGCCTGACCGATGAAATCGGGAAAGCCGGGCGTATCCATCAGATGGATGCGCGTCCCGTCGATATCAAAGTGCAGCACCGATGCACGCAGCGAGTGCTGCCACGATTTCTCGAGTGGATCGAAGTCGCTGGTTGTAGTGCCGCGCTCGACGCTGCCGGGCGCGGGAATCGCCTTCGCGCGGACGAGCAAGGCCTCAGCCAGCGTCGTCTTCCCGGATGCTCCGTGCCCGACCAGCGCGATCGTGCGGATGTTTTCTGTGCCGTAATGCGCCATGCCTGCTCCTGATGGATCTCTGCCGTGTCGTTCATTCTAAACAAAACCGCGGGGCCGCGAAGGGAAAGGCCGCCAATGGGCAGGCAAAAAGCGAAGCGGCGCGGGAATCCGCGCCGCCTAGCCCCACTCGCCGTCATGCGAGCGATCGATCTTGATCGACCATCAAATCCAGCAGTGCCGGTAGCCGTCGCCGGTCATGCCGGCGTGCCTCCAGTATCGGCGCGGGGACGCTGCTGCCACCGCGAGAGGCCTATGCGGCGTGAAGCACCAGCATTTCGCGTAAATGCCGGAGCAGCTCTTCTTCCTGGTACGGCTTGCCCAAATATACCTCGACACCCAGTTCCTGGGCGCGATTGCGATGCTTCTCGGCCGTGCGCGACGTGATTATGATGATGGGTATGTGGGCCATCCGAGCATCGGCCTTCATGGTTTTCGCGAACTCGAAGCCGTCCATCCGCGGCATCTCGATGTCAAGCAGAATGGCATCCGGTGTGTGCTCGCCCAGCATCTGCAGCGCGTCGAGTCCGTCTTTCGCGGTAATGACCTCGAAGCCCTCGCGCGTGAGCAGCCTGCTGGTGATCTTGCGCACGGTCAACGAGTCGTCGACGATCATCACCAGCGGCGGTCCGGAGGCGGCCGCGCTGGCGGCGGCGGCCTTGGCCGCCTGCATCGTCTTGACGACCATCGGCGGCTGGGCTTCCGCATCGGTGCGCTGCGCGAGCTGTACCGGATTGATGATCAAGACGACTTCGCCCGTGCCGAGTACCGTAGCGCCCGCGATGCCGGAGACGCGGGCAAGCTGCGGGCCGATGTTCTTCACGACGACTTCCTGATTGCCGACCATTTCGTCGACGTGCACGGCGGCGGTGCTCTGGCCGCTCTTCAGCAGCAATACCGAGTTGTAGCGCAAGGTTTCCGGATTGTGCGCGGCATTTCCGAGCAGGCGCGGCAGGTAGAAGAACGGGTACTTGCGATCTTGCCACACGACTTCCCGCGTGAGATATAGGTTGATCAGAGCCTTGTCCTTGATCTGCTGTACCTGCTGGATCATCGGCGCTGGAACAGCCCACAGCCGACCTCCAGCCCGCACCAGCACAGTTTGCGCGACAGCCAGCGTCAACGGCAGGTAGAGCAAGAACGTCGTACCGCCACCGCGTGTGGTCGCGACGTCGACGCGGCCGCCCAACGCCGCAATGTCCGAGCGCACGACGTCGGTGCCCACGCCACGACCCGAAATCTGAGTGACCTTGGCCGCCGTGGAGAATCCCGGCGCGAAGATGGACTCGGTCAGCTGCGCCTCGGTCGGCTCGGCGTCACCGGTTATAAGGCCCAGCGCTTGCGCCTTCTCGCGGATGCAGTCGAAATCGAGACCGGCGCCGTCGTCGGCGATTTCGATCGCGATTTCATTGCCCTGCTGGCGGACGGTGACGGTAATTTCTCCTGTCTCGGGTTTCCCGCGCTTGACTCTCTCCTGCCTGCTTTCGATGCCGTGATCGAGCGCGTTACGAAGCAAGTGCTCGAGAGGACCGACGAGCTTCTCGAGCACCGAGCGGTCGAGCTCGACCTGCGTTCCGCGAATCTCCAGATTCGCGCGCTTGTCGAGCTCCTTCGCCGTCTGGCGCATGATCCGGTAGAGTCTCTCGGAGAGGCTGCCGAATGGAACGGTGCGTATCGAAAAGAGTTGCTGCTGCACGTCGCGCGACAAGCGCGCCTGCGCGAGCAACGCCGCGTCAGCATCGTCGATATTCCGCAGCAGCGATTGCTGCACGGTCGAGACGTCGTTCACCCCCTCGGCGAGGCTGCGGGTCAACTCCTGGAACCGCGTGAAACGGTCGAATTCCAGCGGATCGAAATCGGCCTCGCCCGGCTTGACGTGCGAAGTCCGCGACTGGATCTGCGATTCGGCCTGGATCTCGATTTCGCGCACCTGCGAGCGCATGCGGATGACGCTATTCGTGAGCTCGAGGAGGTTGCCCTTGAGCGAGCGCAGCTCACCTTCGACGCGGGCGCGTGCAATGGCGACTTCGCCCGCCTCGTTGACAAGGCGGTCGATCAAGTCCGCGCGCACGCGCAGCATCGCCGCTCTAGCCGCCTCGGCTTCGGGCGGCGCGGCGGTGGCCAGCGGCGCGGCCACGACGGGCGGTGGTACCACCGGCCCGGCAGCGACGACCGTAAGCGGTGCCGGTGCGGCCGGCGCAGGCGCTGCCGTCTCGAGCCATGGCAGCAGTGTGTTCACTTCGCCTTTCTGCAGGCGATCGAGCACGAAAGCCAACCGATCGAGATCGGTATCGAGGGTCTCGAACAATTCCGGTGTCGGTTTGGCGAGTGCGTCGCCCGCGAGCAGGCGGCTCTCCATCCCGTGCGTGAGCTCGCCCAAGCGCATCGCGCCAGCCATTCGCGCGCTGCCCTTGAACGTGTGCAAGCTGCGCCGCAGTGCCTGCGCAGCGTCGGCGTTGGCAGGATTGCGCCGCCATGCGCGAAGCTGCTCGCCGGCCTGCGGGAAAAGTTCTGCTGCTTCTTCGAGGAAGATCGGCAGCACCTGTTCGTCGACATCGTCGTGAATGTTGGCAAGTGACAATTCGCCAGCTTGCGCGATTGGCGTCACCGAAGCTGGCATTGCTTCCTTGACCTCGGGTACTGCAATAGGCGGCGCAACCTCCGCTTCCGCCGAGCTCGCTCGCACCAGCCTGCCGGCGGCAGTGATCGGAACGACCAGTGCTTCGGGCGCAACAGGCGAAATCAGCGGCGCAGGCAGCTCCGCGGTCGCTGCGGGGCGCTCTTGCGCCTCGTCTTCCGCGGCAACGCGCGCGGCGACGCTCTCGCTGTCGTCGGCCATGGCCTCCGGTGCCGCCTCGTGCCGCAAGGCCTCGAGCTCGGCGACGATCTCGGCCGCTTCCGCCTGATCGCCGGCATTGAACGGCGAGCGCGAGCGCACACGCGCGGTCAGCGCGTGCAATCCGGCGAAGGCACGCGCGAGCACCGGTTGCGCGGCATAGGGTAGCGGCGCGCCGCGTTCCTCGAGCCCCAGCAGGCATTGCTCCAACGCCTTGGCGGTCGTCGCTACCAGCGGAAAGCCGCCCGTGCGATGTATGCCGCAGAGCGTGTGGCTTGCCCGAATCATGGCCTGCGATGGTGTTGCTGCGGTATCGAATTGCAGCGCCTGCAACTCCGCGTCGAGAGTCGCGAGGTGCTGCTGCGCTTCGTCGCAAAGGATCCGATAGAGCGCGGTCGAAAGCGTCACGTCGCCGATCGTTACTTCCTCCGGCTCGGGCGTCGCCGCGCCTTCCGGCGGTCCAACGGGAGGCATCGCCGGCGCCGCGGGCCGCTCCCGGGGCGCGAACTCGATGATTTCTGCCGAGGCACTCGCCGCCTGTGCCGCACCGACTGGCGCGTTCGGCTCCGCCGGCAGCGTCTCGTCGAGTTCGATGACCTCGATCACCGCCGCGCTCGAGAGCTTGGGTATCGTCGTCGGCATTGCTGGCGCCGGAACGGGCGTTTCTGCGCCCGAAGCTGCGGCGTCAACTTCCGCGACCGGCGTTGCATCTGCCGATACGATCGGCGCCGGGAACTCGGCGTCGACCTTTTCGATCGCGGCGCGCAAGGCCGTCGCGTCCGGCGTCACGCGGCCTTTTCTTCGGAGCGTATCTACCCAGACCCGAAAACTCGTCTGCGCAGTCTCGATGAGCGCAAGCAGGGCAGTAGACGCCGACCGTTCCTCTTCCAGCAGCCGGTTGTGCACTTTCTCGACGGCAAAGGCGATATCGCCGAGCTCGGTCAGACCCACCATGCGTCCGCTGCCCTTGAGCGTGTGGAATCCGCGGCGCACGGTGGTAAGCGCGTCGCGGTCATCCGGTTGCGCTTTGAGCCGAGCCGCGTTGGAGGCAACGCTGTCGAGCACTTCGTCGGCCTCGGTCAGATAGATATCCAGCAATTCCGCGTCGAATTGCGCTGCGTCGGTTTCGAGCAGCCGCATCGTTTCTTCCGACGGCGAAGGCGCCGGTGCGGCCGCGCGCCCTTCCGCAATCGCGGCGATCGCGTCCTGCAACGCCGCGGTGTCGCCGGTGCCGGCATGCGCAAGCAGCTCCAGCGCGGCGTCGGCGTCGGCTTGCAAAATCGCGTCGCCGATCAGCTCGGCGTCGTTCTTCAGCGTCGTGAGCTCCGCCTCGAGGCGCTCGCGGACGCTCGCTTCGCCAGGCGAGCGCTGGAACGCGGCCAGCGTCGCGGGCAGTGCGGCCTTGAGATCCTTTACTGCCGCTTCGACCGTATCGTGCTCGTCGACCTGCGGCTTCGCGGGCATGCCCAGACGCTTCGCCAGCAGCGGCTCGATCAACCGGTCGCGATCGGGTCGCTGCTGCTCGACCGCCTCGATGTAGAACCCGAGACCCGACAGCGATTCCGCGAGCAGCTCGAGGTCCTCGTCGGCGACCCGCGCATCCGGCTGCGCGTATGCGTCGATCTGCTGCTGACACAACGTCAGCAGCTGCTCGGCGTGCCCGAGGCCGAGCATCTTCAGCGCGCCCATGATCTGCTTGCTGTCGTGGGCGAGCGTCGCCAGGTCGGCGCGTTTGTCGTGGTCTCTGAAGAATGCGTCGAGCACCTGCTCCATATGCCGCAGATTCGCCTGGATTTCGCGCGCGACCTGGGCCAGCAGCAAACGCTCCTGCGCACGGCGCGCCATTTCGTCGAGGAACGGCGCGGCGACGCCGACCGCGGGCCGGCTCGTATCGAGACGCGCGATCATCGCGTCGACCTGCCTAGGCAGCTCCGGCGAGACCGTCGCATAGTTCTCGATTCCCGATTCGGCGAGCAGCAGTCCTGTCGCGTATTCCATGGCGAGCGCCTCGGCAACCGGTCCGCTGGACAGCTTGTCCAGCCGGTCGGCCAGCGCAGCAGCCAACTTCGACAGCGAAGGCTCGCCGATTGCCGCGGTTTTGTCGCGCAAGGCGGAAAGCGTCTGCTTGAGCTTGGGCAGACTCTCGATGCGGCCGCCGGTCAACTTGAGCCACAGGTCCTTCGCGGTGGCCAGAAGGTCGCGCGCCTCGCGCAGATGCGGCTGCATGCGCACGACGTCGGCGGACAATACGTCGGCGGTCGGAATCAGCCCGGGTAGTCGGTACGCACGCTGCACCGCCTGCACCTGCGGACCGACCGGAGCGCTGATCGCGACGTAATAAAGCACCTCGCGGCGCATCCGGTCGGCGACCTTAGCCGACCCTTCCACGAAGCGCCGAATCTGCAGATCGACCCGGCCGCACAACTGCTTCACGCCGAAGCCGCTCTCGACACCCTTTTCGACGATGCTCTCGAGCAATGCGCCCACCGCCCACCAGAAGGAGCGCTGCGCCGAGTGCGTCTGCACGTCCTCGATGCCCTGCACCGCGTCGCGCATCACACGCGCGCCCTCTTCGTCGCCGCGCAGCCACGCGAGCAATCCGCGCTGGTACAACCGGCGCTGCTTGACGAGGTACGACGGAAGCCTTTTCGGCGTCACCGCTTTCGCGCTGGCAATCTTCGGAGCCCGCGGCGAAAGATCGGGATAGAAAAGATCTGTCGGCGCCGCTGCTCTCACGCCCCGCGCCTGTTGCATCAGCTCGTATTCGGGAAACAGCTTGAGCGGCACCGGATTCGCGCCGCTGACCAGCTCGTCCAAGAAGATCTTGAGCTTGCGGCAGGCGCGGTCGAGGAGCTCGCACGCCGCCTGCGCCTCGGGCGGCGGTAGCTCCTCCATCCGGTTGAGCTGGCGCTCGAGCTCGTCGGTATAGGCGGTGACGGCATCGAGCCCGACCATCTGGATCGCTCCTGCCGCCTGGTGGATGTGCGCCCGTGCATGCTTAAGGGCGGTGGCGTCGCGCGGCGACGCCTTGAACGCCGCCAGCGCTTCGACGCCACGGGAGAGCGCATGGTCGATCTCACCCTGCACCCACGACAGTGGGCCGAGATCGAATTCCGGGGCAGTGTCTATGACCATGGGATTATCCGAGCCGGATCGCTCCTGGAGCCCGGAAGCAAGAAGCGCGCCGCGCGGCTCCCGTCGCGATCTCCCTACACCTTGAACCCCGCGACCGAGCTGCGCAATTCTGCTGCGAGCTTGGTGAGCTGGCCGATCGACACGTTGGTTTGCTTGGTGCCCTCCGTCGTCTCCTCGGTTATCTTGAGGATGCCCTGCATGCCTCGCGTCACGTCCGATACCGAGGCCGACTGCCTTTGCGTTTGCGCGGAAATACCACCGATCAGATCGGCAAGTTCGCGCGACACGCGCCGGATTTCGTCCAGCGCCTGCCCCGCAGCGTCAGAGAGCTTGGTTCCTTCCACGACGCCGACCGTGCTCTTTTCCATGGCCGCCACCGCGTCCTGCGTGTCGGCCTGAATCGTCTTGACGATCGCGTCGATCTGCTTGGTCGCCTCGCCCGAGCGTTCCGCCAGGCGCTGCACTTCTTCGGCCACCACCGTGAAGCCGCGGCCCGCCTCGCCGGCGGAAGCGGCCTGGATCGCTGCGTTCAGAGCCAGCACGTTCGTCTGCTCAGTGATGTCCGAAATCAGCTCGACGATTTCGCCGATCTCGAGCGACGATTCCCCGAGGCGCTTGATCCGCTTGGCGGTGTCCTGAATCTGCGTCCGGATTTCGTTCATGCCCGCGATCTGGTTTTGCACCGCTTGGCCGCCCTTTTCGGCGGCGGCCAGCGATTGCTGCGCCACCCGCGCCGACTGCGCCGCGCTCTGCGACACCTCGTTGATCGACTGCGCCATTTGCAGCACCGATGCGGAAGCCTGCTGGATTTCCTTGTTCTGCCGCTGCGAGGCTTCGAAGAGTCGGTTCGAGATCGACTGCGCGTCAGTCGTCGCCTTGGCCACTTGGTCGGTCGCGCTGTTGATGCCCTTGACCAGCGTTCGCAGCTCCTCGATGGTGAAGTTGATCGAGTCGGCGATTGCGCCGGTCACGTCCTCGGTGACCGAAGCCTGCACCGTCAGATCGCCGTCGGCAAGGTTCCCCATTTCGTTGAGCAGCCGCAGAATCGCTTCCTGGTTGCGCTTGTTCTCCTGCTCGCTCTCGAATGCGCTCACCCGCTGTTCGTCGTAGAGGACCTTGGCGAGCACACCTGCGCAGAGGAGCGCGACGACGCCGAAAACGATGGCCGCACCCAGGGTGAACAGTCGTCCCGTGTTTTGGCTCTCGTAGCTGTTGGCGAGATTGGTGGTGTCGGCGAGCAACGGTTCGGAGTCCTGGTTGATGCCGCGTGCCGCCTGCTTGGCCACGACGAGCCGCTGCATGTTCTGCAAGATCGCATTGACGCCGGCTTCGTACGCAGTAAAGCGCTTCTGCAGGTCGGTCAGCGTAGCGCGCGCTTCTTCGTTCCTCACTCCGGAAAGGCGCAGCGGCTCGCTGCCCTTCAGCAACCCGTTCAGGATGTCGCGGAACGTGCCGGTGTCCTTGCCGAGCAGGAAGGCGACCTCGGGATCGATCTCCTCAGACGATACCAGCGAATTAGCGTTCTTCGCGATCCGCTGCGAGAGCATCGCAAGCTGATTGGTGAAATCGATCTCGCGTACGTTGCCGCCTCCGGCGGCGGCTTGCGATGCGGCCTGCTGCGCGAGCTCGAGCAGCGCGGTATTGCCCTGGTTGATGCCATCGAGGCCCTTGGACAGCGAAACGAGGCTCTGCTGGTTGTCGAGAACCGCGGTGGCGTTCTTCTCGACGCGCTCCCAGCGGCCGGTGACCTCGCCGAGCTGGGTCTGCAACGGCTCGGCACCAGCGACATCGATGCTCACACCCTTGATCGTCCCGCCCTTGGTCAGCGCATCCAGGTCGGTGCGAAAACGGTCGCGCGAGTCCTTGACGCTCTCAAACGCCTGCGCGTTCCCCTGCACCGCGAGCGACGTGCCGCGAGCTAGCCGCTGCGAAAGCATCTGCATCTCGGTCGCGGTGCCCGAGCTGGCGGCAGTCTTGCTGTTAAGCGTGATGTAGAAAAACAGCATGACGAGTGCCAAGACAACGAAGACGGCGGTCAGCGCACCGATTATCTGCTCCTGTTTGGCAACCGGCAGATGGCCAATGAACCACAGCCGCCCCGGTTGCCGTTTCTCGGCTGCCGCGGTGCGCAGCTGCTCCATGATCGATGCAGCTCCGAGCGGATCGTAGCCCTGCGCCGGAGGATTCATCTTGACCTGCGTGGTCGTCGGCATTTCGAGCTCGGCATCATTCGCGAATTTTCGCCCCGCTCCCGCGCCGAACATGCTTCTCAGACTAAGCGCCATGTTCTCTCCCCTGAAGGGTCGCTCCGCATCCTTGCACCATTGGTCACAGGCCCACCTGCAGAAACGCCGGGTCCTGGGCGAGCCGTGCCAGATCGATTTCCTGCCAGATATCTCCGTTCGCTTCGGCCCAGCGCGAGCCGTACCAGCCCGGCGCGCCCCCCGGCGTATCGTTGCGCGACAAGTCCGCCAGATTGCGCAGGCCGAGCACGCGATGCACGATCAGGCCGGCGCGCAATTCGCCGACGCGCGGCCCGAACAGCACCAGCCGCGTCTGACTTGCACCGGGCGTTACCGGCTCGAGGGGCTGGCCGAGAAAACCGGCGAAATCGATGACGCCGTAAAGATTGCCGCGAATGTTGGCGACTCCCAGGTACCACGGTTTGGTCAGTGGCACCGTGGCCATCTGCGGGACCGCGATCACTTCCCCGGCATCGGCGAGCCGGATCAGCCATCGCTCGTCGGCGCACGCGATGCCGAGACGCGATTGCTCCACCTGCGCCGTGGTCTTCGCGGCAAGCCGCGTGGCCAGCTCCTGCTGGAACGCGCGAAGATTGAGTTTTGCGGCACGAGCCATCGCGAGCTTGGGAAGGGATCAACTGAACGCAGTGATCTTCGCGAGCAGCTCGTCGCGCTTCACCGGTTTCACGATGTAGTCCCGGGCGCCCTGCCGCAACCCCCAGATCTTGTCGGTCTCTTGGCTCTTGGAGGTGCACAGGATGATCGGGACGGTGCGCGTCGCGGGGTCCCTGCTGATCGCCCGCGTCGCCTGGAACCCGTTGAGCCCGGGCATGATCACGTCCATCAGGATCAGGTCGGGTTTGATGGTCCTCGCCTTCAGGATCGCGTCCTCACCGTTGTCGCTGGCGACGACTTCGTACCCCGCCTTGGTCAGCATGTCGTTGAGCACATGCCGCTCCGTCGGCGAATCGTCGACGATCAGAATTCGCTTGATTGTCATCGCTCCCCGCCTTTGCTGCGCCCCCGTGCCCGCGCCGCCATTCGCGCGGGCGTATCGTCCGCTCGAACTAAGCGACGGTCTTCACGTGCGTAGCGACCGCCCTCAACAGACTGTCTTTGGTAAACGGCTTGGTGAGGTACTGGTCCGACCCAACCATGCGCCCGCGGGCTCGGTCGAAAAGCCCGTCCTTTGATGAAAGCATCACGACCGGCGTCTGGTGAAACTTGGCATTTTTCTTGATCAAGGCGCAGGTTTGGTAACCGTCCAGCCGCGGCATCATGATATCGACAAAAATCAGGTCCGGCTCATGATCCGCGATCTTGGCCAGGGCGTCGAAGCCGTCGTCGGCGAGTATCACCGTGCAGCCGGCCTGGAGCAGAAAGATTTCGGCGCTGCGACGAATCGTGTTGCTGTCGTCGATCACCATGACCTTTACGCCCGTCAGCGTGGCCGAATCTGGCAATTCCTGGCTCCCGGCATTTCTAGTCAATCCGGCGGTTGTGGCGGCTGATCCCATGTCGACCTCGCGAAAGTGTGCCACGTATGCAACCAAATGCCTAGAGCATAATCCTTGCCAGAACCCATAAACTTGAGGCTTCTGAGGGATTTGCCGTGAGCACTTCGCGAAAACCCTAGCCGGAACTGCCGTTTTTCGGCAGCCCGGGACGCGTTAGCGACCGAGAAACAGCCGATACGCCGGATTGGCGGACTCGTCGACGTAGCGATAGCCCAGTCGGCCCAGAAAGCGCTGGAATTCGGCGTGGTCGGATGGCGGCACCTGCATGCCCACCAGCACCCGGCCGTAGTCGGCGCCGTGATTGCGGTAATGGAACAAGCTGATATTCCAGCCGCGGCTCATGCTGTTCAGGAACTGCATCAGCGCGCCGGGCCGTTCCGGGAACTCGAACCGGAACAGGATCTCGTGCTCGGCTTCCGGCGCGTGCCCGCCGACCAGATGCCGGATGTGGAGCTTGGCCATTTCGTTGTCGGACAGGTCATAGGCCTCGATGCGGCGCTTGTGCATCGCCCGCAGCAACTCTGCGGTTTCATGGCGGTTGGCGACCTCGATGCCGACGAAGATGTGCGCGATCCTGGCGTCGGCATAGCGGTAGTTGAATTCGGTGATGCTGCGCTTGCCGAGCAGGGCGCAGAACTCGCGGAAACTGCCCGGGCGCTCCGGAATCGTCACCGCCAGGACCGCCTCGCGCTCTTCGCCGAGCTCGGCGCGCTCGGCGACGAAGCGCAGTCGGTCGAAATTCATGTTGGCGCCGCAGGCGATCGCGACATAGGTCTTGTCGCGCGTCCGATGGCGCTCGCAGTATGCCTTGACTCCCGCGATGGAGAGTGCGCCCGCGGGCTCCAGAATCGAGCGCGTATCCTCGAACGCGTCCTTGATTGCCGCGCAGATTGCGTCGGTGTCGACCCGTACCATCTCGTCGACGAGCTCGCGGCAGATGCGAAATGTTTCCTTGCCGACCTGCTTGACTGCGACGCCGTCCGCGAACAAACCCACGTCGTCGAGCTTTACGCGTCGCCCTGCCTCGAGCGATTGCGCCATCGCCGCCGAATCCACCGGCTCGACCCCGATGATGCGGATTTCCGGGCGCACACGCTTGACATACGAGGCGATGCCGGAGATGAGCCCGCCGCCGCCGACGGCGACGAAGATCGCGTCGATCGGCCCCTGCTGCTGGCGCAGGATCTCCATGCCGACCGTGCCCTGTCCGGCGATCACGTCGGGGTCGTCGTAGGGATGCACGAACACCGCATGGGTGGAACGGGCGAGCGCGACCGCCCGCGCATACGCTTCGCTGTACGAGTCGCCATGAAGCACTACCTTTGCGCCGCGCGCCTCGACCGCGTGCGTCTTGATCGACGGGGTCGTGACCGGCATGACGATCGTCGCTCGGCAACCGAGCCGTTGCGCCGCCAACGCTACGCCCTGCGCATGGTTGCCGGCCGAAGCAGCGACTACACCCCGGGCGCGCTCAGCGGCCGACAGATGCGCCATCTTGTTGTACGCCCCGCGCAGCTTGAACGAGAAAACCGGCTGCTGATCTTCGCGCTTGAGTAGCACCCGGTTGCCGAGCCGCGAGGACAGCGTCGGAGCGAGCTCGAGCGGCGACTCGATGGCGACGTCGTAGACCCGGGCCGTGAGAATCTTCTTGAGATAGTCGACCGGCATCGAACGCAGATCGGAATGCGCGAGCACGAAAGAGTCGAGCGTAGCAGAAACGTTGCGCACACCAAAGGCGCCGCTGCGAAGCTTTTCTGTTAGCCTTGGCCATCCGCTGCCGTACGACATTCGTGTCCACCACGCCCGCCGCCACGCTCGCCGTCGTCGACCTGGGCTCAAACAGCTTCCGGCTCGAGATCGGCCGCGTCGAAGGCGATCAGATCTACCGGCTCGATACCTGGCGCGAGACGCTGCGGTTCGGCGCCGGCCTCGATCCACAGGGCCGCATCAAGACCTCGGCGATGAAGGCCGCGCTCCAATGCCTCGCGCGCTTCCGCGAGCGGCTTGCCGGCCTGCACCCGTCGGCGGTGCGCGCAGTCGCGACCAATACGTTTCGAGTGGCGAAAAACGCGCGCGAGTTTCTGCCACAGGCCGAGCACGCGCTGGGATTCCCGATCGACGTCATCGGCGGGCACGAGGAAGCGCGCCTGATTTATCTCGGGGTCGCGCACGAGCTGCCGCGCTCGCTCGAGCCACGGTTGGTCGTCGACATCGGCGGCGGGTCGACCGAATTCATCATCGGCCGTGGGCTCGAGCCCGAGCGCCTCGAATCCCTCAAGATCGGCTGCGTCGGTGTGACACAGCGGTTTTTCCCGGAGGGACGGCTTACCGCCGAAGGGTTCGAAGGCGCCGAAACCGCAGCCCGCGTCGAGATCGAGCCGATCGCCCGCGAGTTCGGCCCGGGTCATTGGCGCGAGGCTTACGCTTCGTCGGGCACCGCGGCGGCGCTCGCGGAAATCCTCGAGCAGAATGGCTTCTCCGGCGGCGGGATCACGCCCCCCGGCCTCGCCCGCCTCAAGAAGCGGATGCTCGCGGCGCGGCACATCGGGCGCCTGTCGTTGCGCGCGCTCAAGCCCGAACGCGCCCCGGTGCTGGCGGGAGGCCTCGCGATCATGGCCGCGGCCGTCGCCGAGCTCGGGATCGATCGGATCGACCCCGTCGGAGGCGCGCTACGTCTCGGCGTGCTCTACGACCTCCTTGGCCGAACCATCGACGCGGACGTGCGCGGCGTCACCGTGGCGCGCTTCGTCGACCGCTACGCGATAGCCCGCGCTCACGCCGCTCGCGTCGCGGCGCTCGCCGTAGTGCTGTTTCGCCGCGCGCTGCCGGGCGCGAATGCCGAGAGCGTGCAATTGCTGCAGTGGGCCGCGACGCTGCACGAGATCGGAATGTCGGTTTCGCACATCGGCTTCCACAAGCACGGCGCGTACATCCTGCAGCACGCCGACATGCCGGGTTTTTCCTCCGGAGAGCAAAGCCACCTCGCACTGCTGGTCTTCGGCTGCCGCGGCGGCCTGGCCAAGGTGGAGGCGGCTCTGGACGACAACCCGATGCGCGTGCAACTGCTCGCGCTGCGCCTCGCGGTGCTATTCCATCATGCGCGTGCCGCAATCGCGCTGCCGAAGATACGGCTGAAGGTCGCGCGGCGCATCTCCCTTGCAGTCTCGCCCCGCTGGCTCGCGGCACATCCTCTGACGGCGCATATGCTCGAAAAGGAGCACGCACAGTGGGACGCGCTGGGATATCCCTGGAAAACTCCCCGCAAGTGATGGGGCGGTTTTATCAGCCGATCCCGGGGCGGACGCGACCGAGCTGAAGCTCAAACGAAATCGGGACCGATGGCGACCTTCAACACGACAGCAGCGTTGCCGTCGCGCACGCGATTGGAGAGCCACCATACCGCGCCCTTGCGCATGCTCCAAGGCAGCTCCTCGCCGGCGAGCAGAAACGCGGCGACTTCGCCCAAGGTCGGCTGATGGCCGACGATGAGCACCGGTTCGCGGGCGTCGGGCCAGCCGGCCGCAGCGAGCACGGACTGAACCGTCGCACCCGGCCCGAGCTCGGGCACGACCCGGAACTTGCGCTTGAGCGCGAGCGCAGTTTGCTGCGCACGATCGGCAGGGCTCACCAGGATGCGCGTCGTATCGGGCAGATGACCGTCGAGCCAGCCGGCAATGCGCTCGGCCTGCTTGATGCCTTTGGCGGTCAACCGCCGTCCCAGATCGGGCTCGCCAGTCTCCGCTTCCGCATGGCGCCAGAGAATGAGGTCCATCTTAGGCGCCTACGAGTCGGCCCCGAGCTTGTCCGCCATGCGTTCCAGCAGCTCGGCTTGCGCGGACGAGGGCTGAGTTCGGAGCCGCGGCTTCGCTCGTGCGTAGCTTGCGTCGGCATCAAGCTCCCAGGCGTCGCGGCTGTCGCCGAGATAGGGTTTCAGGCCCTCGTCGATGACGCGGCCTTTAAGCGCCGGATCGAGCACCGGGAACGCGACCTCGATCCGCCGGAAAAGGTTTCGACCCATCCAGTCGGCGCTGGCGAGGTACACATCGTCGGCGCCATTGTTGTCGAACCACCAGATGCGACTGTGCTCGAGAAAGCGGCCGACGATCGAGCGCACGCGAATGTTGTCGGAGACTCCCTTCACGCCCGGCCTCAGCGCGCAAGCGCCGCGCACGATGAGATCGATGCTGACGCCGGCCTGCGACGCGGCGTACAACGCCTTGATCACCGCTTCCTCGAGCAAGGCATTCATCTTGGCCACGATGCGCGCACGCTTGCCCTCCCGGGCATGGCGCGTCTCGCGGCGGATCGCCTCGAGCAGGTGACGATGCATCGTAAAGGGCGCGAGCCAGAGGCGCTTCAGCCTGTTCGCCTTGGCGAGGCTCGTGATGTGCAGGAAAACTTCCTCGACGTCCGCGCAGATCTCGGGATGCGCGGTAAGCAGCCCGAAATCGGTGTAGGTGCGCGCAGTACGCGGGTGGTAGTTGCCCGTTCCGAGATGCGCGTACGGCTGCAGCCGGGACCTGCCCGTCGCGTCCTTCTCCCGGCGCAGCAGCAGGGCGAGCTTGGCGTGCGTCTTCAGGCCGAATACGCCGTAGACGACCTGCGCGCCCGTCTGCTCGAGTCTCTCCGCCCAGTTGATATTCGCCTCTTCGTCGAAGCGCGCCATCAACTCGACGACGACCGTGACTTCCTTGCCGCGGCGGGCGGCCTCGATCAGCGCTTCCATCAGCACCGAGTTGACGCCGGTGCGATAGACGGTCTGCTTGATCGCGATCACGTCGGGGTCGTCGGTGGCCTTGCGGATGAACTCGACGACCGGCTCGAATGACTGGTACGGATGGTGGAGCAGGATGTCGTGCTGGCGGATCGCCGCGAAGAGATCGGGCGCATCGCGCAGACGGTCAGGCATTCCGGGCAGGAACGGCGGGTATTCGAGCTTGTCGACATCGACCTGCTCGATCAGGGCCGACATCCGCGCCAGGTTGACCGGCCCTTCGCAGCGGTAGAGATCGAAGTCCTGCAGCTCGAACTGCTGCAACAGGAAGGTTGCCAGGTGCTGCGGGCAGTGCGCGGCGACTTCGAGGCGCACGGCAAGACCGAACTGGCGTTGCGGCAATTCACCCTCGAGCGCCTGTCGCAGGTTCTTGACTTCTTCCTCGTCGATCCAAAGGTCGGCGTCTCGCGTGACGCGGAATTGCGAGTAATTGATCACGTCGCGCCCGGAAAACAATTCGTGCAGGTGCGCATGGATGACCGAAGATAACAGCACAAAGGTGTTCTCGGCGCCCGCGACTTCGGGCGGCATCCGGATCACGCGCGGAACCACCCGCGGCGCCTTGACGATAGCCACGCTCGTCTCGCGCCCGAAAGCATCGCGTCCGGAAAGCTCGACAATGAAGTTGAGGCTCTTGTTGACGACCTGCGGGAACGGGTGCGCCGGATCGAGCCCGATCGGGGTCAGCAGCGGCCGGATCTCGCGCTGGAAATAATCGGCTACCCAGGCGCGCTGCGCGGCATTGCGCTCGGCGCTGCGCAGCATGCGCACTCCCGAGGCGGCCAGCGCCGGCAGGATCTGCTCGTTGAGCGTGCGATACATCGCGGCGACCAGCGCCTGCGCGCCTTGGCCAATTTCGCCGAGATGGGCCCTTAGCTCGTGCAACGTCGTGCCGACCATCGGTGCCTTAACGCGCAACTGCTCGCGCAGACCCGCGACACGGATCTCGAAGAATTCATCCAGATTGCTGCTGACGATGCACAGGAAGCGCAGCCGTTCGAGCAGCGGGACCGCCGGGTCTTGGGCGAGCGCGAGCACGCGGCGGTTGAAGGCGAGCAATGACAGTTCGCGATTGATCGGCAGCGCGTCCCGTTCTTCCATGGTTCGGTGCGTCGCCACCGGCGCTGCCGCCGGAGTTGCCGTCGACGCCGCGGCGGAGGGCAAGGCCACCCCAGTATGAGAGTCGCTTGTGTCAACCATGTTACGGACGGCGCATCATCCGGCTTGCGGGACCGGAACGCTGGCAAATTCGAGCGCGAGCCACAGGCAACGGCCCCTGGTCTCGCGATCAAGCTCGGTGAGATACGCCCGGTGCGCAGCAAGCTCTTCGGCCACCGGCTCGAGCACGCGGACCGGCGGGGGCGCCGCTGCACCAGCGTGCGCACTCGCGGAGAGCGCCGGAACAGCGATATCGATCGTCAGCGACTCCTGCCCGCGCGTCATCGCCAGGTAAACCTCCGCCAGCAGGCGTGCATCGAGCAGCGCGCCGTGCAGCGTCCGCTGCGCGTTGGCGATCCGGAAGCGCTCGCACAATGCGTCGAGGCTGTTCTTCTTGCCCGGAAATTGCTCGCGTGCGAGCTCGAGTGTGTCGATGACCTCGGCGCAGACTCCCGCCGACGACGGCAGCTCCAGACGCCTGAGCTCCTCGTCGAGGAACGCCAGGTCGAAAGGCGCGTTGTGAATGATCCACCGCGCACCGCCGGCGAAATCGATGAATTCGCGCGCAATGTCTCTGAATCGCGGCTTTTCCCGCAGCGTCTCCCAGGTCAGGCCGTGCACGTCGGTTGCCCCGGCGTCGACTTCACGCTCGGGGTTGACGTAAAAGTGAACGCTCCTGCCCGTCAGGCGGCGATCGACGACCTCGACCGCTGCAATCTCGATGATGCGATGGCCCTGCTTGGGATCGAGCCCCGTCGTTTCGGTGTCGAGGATGATGTAACGCATGAACCTTCGGTCAGAGACGACTCTCCGCAGCGGCAGAGACCCCGCGCGAATCGCCTCAACCCCTATTCTACCGCCGGTAGCGCTTGATCGTGGCCTGGATTTCGGCAATCGCGCGCTCGATCTCGTCGTCGGTCAGGTCGCGCTGCGCGCCCTTGCGGTCAGTGAGCGTAAGCGTGCGATCGATCTCGGTCTGGAATTCGCCCAGGCCGAGAGTCTCGGTGATCGTCGTCGTCGGCTCGTCGGCCAGCGTCTCCGGCCCCCACCGTACGACGATCAGCGAAAGGTTGTCGCCTTCGGGCCCGCCCCGCAGCTCGGCTTCGCGCATCAGCGTCGGCGAGGACTTGAGGATCGGCGTTCCGGTCAGCGCCCGCGCGATCTCTTCTTGAGGATAGACGCTCCACAAGCCGTCGGTGCACAGGACGATCAAGTCGCCGTTGCGCAGCGGCGTCCTCCGGGAGAGGTCGATGACGGGATCGACGAGGCCGCCCAGGCAGCTGAAGATCTTGTTGCGATCGGGGTGATCGACGATCTCGTGCGCGCCGATGATCCCCTGGTCGACGAGGTATTGCACCTTCGAATGATCCTTGGTCTGCCCGATCAACCCGCCTTGGCGGAACAGATACAGCCTCGAATCGCCGACATGCGCCCAGTACGCGTAATTGGACTGGATCACGCAGGCGACACAGGTCGTGCGCGGTGTCTCCAGCATTGAGAATTGGTTGGCATAGGAGCCGAGAGCCTGGTGCGCGCGCAGCATCGAGTCCTGCAGAAACTTGAGCGGGTTCCTGAGCGTCGGTTTCGCCTCTTGCTGGAAGCGCTCGATGAACAGCCGCACCGCGATCTGCGCCGCGATCTCCCCGCCGACGTGCCCGCCCATGCCGTCGGCCACCACGAGCAGCAGCGTGTCGCGGCTGTAGGTGTATGCGAGGCGGTCCTGATTGACCTTGCGCTGCCCCTTGCGGCTCTCCTGGAAGATCGTGAAGCGCACGAAGTTCCCTGATACTTCTAGCCCGCTTATACGACTTCGCTGAACAGTTTCTTTTTCAGCGTGTCGAGGAATGTCAGCTTGCGCTTGCGCGGTGGGATATCGCGGATCGCCTTCTGCAGCGCAAAGACGCTTTGTGGGCGCTCGAGCGGATCGAGGCGCAGACACCAGTCGATCACCTCGAGCAGATTGTCGGAGTAACCGCCGGCCCAGATCTTCTTCGCCGACACGAGATGGTCCTCAGACAGCCGGGCGTCCGCGGCCTGCGGCGCAAAAGCGGCAAGGCAGGCGAACATGCTCGCGCCGATGCCGTACACGTCGGTCCAGGGCCCCAGCCGGTCTGGCTCGCGATACTGCTCCGGAGCGGCGAAGCCGGGTGTGTACATCGGCGCGAGCTTCGGACGCGTATTGGTCAGTGTCTGCCGCGCCGCGCCGAAGTCGAGCAGCACGGGTGATCCGTCGGTGCGGAGATAGACATTCGCAGGCTTGATGTCGAGGTGCAGCAGCTTGTGGGTGTGGACTTCGCGCAGCCCGTTCAACAGGTGCATGAAAACGTGCCGCACCAGCCGCTCGGACACCTGATCCTGCCGCATCTGGATTTGCTGCTGCAGCGTGCGTCCGCGCTCGTAGCGCATCACCATGTAGACGGTCTCGTTCGCGCGGAAGAAATTCAGCACGCGCACGACGTTGGGATGATTGATCTTGGCGAGCGCACGCCCCTCCTCGAAGAAGCACTTCATTCCGTAGCGGAACGAAGTGAGATTCTCCGCCGTGCTGGCGCGCACGATGTCGCCTTCGGTCCGCAGCACCAGCGACGAGGGCAGATATTCCTTGATCGCCACCGGGCCGCCGCCATCATCGAACGCGCGGTAGACAATCGAAAACCCGCCGCGACTGATCTGACGATCGATCCGGTAATTGAGCAGCTGATAACCGGACGGAAGAGCCTGGTTGGTGACGCCCATGAGTGATGGCGACGGTACGCATAATACGTGCCGCCCGTACTTGCGCGTGGGATTGATAACCTCTACATTCTCGGCAAGCCAACGCATAAAGTAAAGATTTCATTGACTTTCCCGCCTATTTCTCCTCGGATTTCCGCTTTGGGACACCCACCGAGCCGGAAGCAATGATCTTGAGCATGACCGGCTTCGCGGCCGCTGCCGCCGAGCTACCCGCGGCTTCGCTGACCGTCGAGTTGCGCTCGGTGAACCATCGTTATCTCGATCTCCAGCTGCGTCTGCCGGATGAGCTGCGCGCGCTCGATGCGGTGCTGCGCGAGCTGATCACCGCGGAGCTCAAGCGCGGCAAGGTCGATTGCCGCATCGCGCTCAACCATGTCCTGCCGGGAGCGACGACGCTCGCGGTCAACGCCGAGCGCGTCGCCCTGCTGCGGGACGCGGCCACCGAGGTTTTGCGCCACGCGCCAGGCAGCGCTCCGCTGACGGTTGTCGACATCCTGCGCTGGCCCGGCGTGCTCACCGAGCCGTCGCTTCCACCCGAGGCGCTCGCCGCGCGTGCGGTCGCGCTGGTTCAGCAGGCGCTTGCCGAACTCGCCGCGTCGCGTGCACGCGAAGGCGAGAAGCTCAAGACGATGCTCATGGATCGCTGCGGCGCCATCGAGGCGCAGATCGCGCGCGTCAAGCCGCGCGTTCCGGCGATCCATGACGCGTACGTGGAGAAGCTCCGCGCGCGCTTGAAGGAAGCCGGCCTCGATCCCGACGCCGAGCGACTCAAGCAGGAGCTCGCGCTGTTCGCGACCAAAATCGACGTCGCCGAGGAAGTGTCGCGCTTGAGCGCGCACGTCGCGGAGGTGAGGCGAGTCCTCGACCATGGCGGCAGCAGCGGCAAGCGGCTCGACTTTCTGATGCAGGAGTTGAACCGCGAAGCGAACACGCTCGGCTCGAAGTCCGTCGACGCCGAGCTGTCGCAAGCCGCGCTCGAGCTCAAGGTGCTAATCGAGCAGATGCGCGAGCAAGTACAAAACATCGAATAGTCGAAATGGCGGGCCCGACAGGCAATCTATTCGTTGTCGCCGCGCCCTCGGGAGGCGGCAAGACGAGTCTCACGCGCGCGCTGCTCGAGCGTGAACCCGGGATCCACTTGTCGGTTTCATACACGACACGTCCGCCGCGGCCCGGTGAGATCGACGGCGTCGATTACCACTTCGTCACCGCAGATCGATTTGCGGCGCTGAAGGCCGCCGGCGAGTTTCTCGAGCATGCTCGCGTCCACGGGAATTGGTACGCGACCAGCGTGACTTGGCTCAAGGCCCAGGTCGACTCGGGCCAGGATGTGCTGCTCGAAATCGACTGGCAGGGCGCGCTCCAGGTGCGCAAACTCGTGCCCGAATCGGTCCATATCTTCATCCTGCCGCCATCGCTTTCCTCGCTGCGGGAACGCCTGGTGCGCCGGGGCCAGGATGACGAGGAAACCATTGCGCGCCGGCTGAGTGCAGCCCGCGAGGAAATGCGGCACTGCGTCGAGTTCAATTATGTTATTATTAATCAGGACTTTGCTTCGGCGGTCGCCGACCTCGACGCCATCGTGAGGGTGTCCCGACTGCGCAGCGCACAACAGTGCGTCCGGTACGGGGGGCTGCTCGCGCAACTGACCTGAATGGAGAACCATGGCCCGCATCACGATTGAAGACGTTCTTGCCAAGATACCCAATCGCTTCGAGCTCACACTCGCGGCGACCAACCGCGCGCGCCAGATCAGCGCGGGCTCGCAGCCCTTGCTCGACGCGGATCGCGACAAGCCCACGGTCATTGCACTGCGCGAAATTGCCGCCGGCAAGGTTGGAATAGAAATGCTGCTCAAGCCGCAGAGCTAACCAGGCTAAGGCTTCTCCAGGTGACCGCGCATGTCGGAAATCGCCGAATTCACCCGACATCTCGGCCACTATCTGCCGCCTCCTGACGTCGCGCTGGTCGAGCGCGCGTTCGCGTTTTCAGAGCAAGCGCATCAGGGTCAGTTCCGGAAATCCGGCGATCCGTACATCTCGCACCCGCTGGCTGTAGCCAGCATCCTGTCGCAATGGCGGCTTGACGCCCAGGGGCTTGCCGCGGCGCTGCTCCACGATGTGATGGAGGACACCGCGGTCACCAAGATCGAGATCGAGACCTCGTTCGGCAAGCCGGTCGCCGACATGGTCGACGGCGTGTCCAAGCTCGATCAGATCGAGTTCCAATCGCGCGAGGACCTGCAGGCGGAAAGCTTCCGCAAGATGCTGCTGGCGATGGCGCAGGATGTCCGCGTCATCCTGATCAAGCTCGCCGACCGCCTGCACAACATGCGCACCCTTGATGCGATGGCGCCCGCCCACCGCGAGCGCATCGCGCGCGAGACACTGGATATCTACGCGCCGATCGCCAACCGGCTCGGCCTGAACGCGCTCTATCAGGAGCTGCAGGACTTGTCGTTCAAGCATCTCTACCCGGTCCGCTATCGCGTGCTGGCCAAGGCGATCAAGGCCGCACGCGGCAACCGGCGCGAAGTGATGAATCGCATCCTGCAGACCATTCGCGACGGGCTCAAGCAGGATGGCATCGCCGCGACCGTCACGGGAAGGGAAAAGACGGCTTTCAGCGTGTACAAGAAAATGCGCGAAAAGCACTACACGTTCTCGCAGGTCTTCGACATCTACGGCGTTCGCGTGCTGGTGAAGGACGCGACGGCATGCTATGCCGCGTTGGGCGTGTTGCACGCTCTCTACAAACCGATCCCCGGCAAGTTCAAGGACTACGTCGCCATCCCGAAGGCGAACGGTTACCAGTCGCTGCACACGACGCTGTTCGGACCGTTCGGCACGCCGCTCGAGGCGCAGATCCGCACCCACGACATGCATCGCATCGCCGAGGCCGGCGTTGCCGCACACTGGCTGTACAAAGCCGGCGGCAAGCTCGACATTGCGGAAGCCCAGCAACAGACGCATCGCTGGCTGCAAAGCCTGCTCGAAATTCAATCGGAGTCACGGGACTCGAAGGAATTTCTCGAGCACATCAAGGGCGATCTCTTCCCGGATGAGATCTATGTCTTCACGCCTAAGGGCAAGATCATGGCGCTACCGCGCGGTGCGACGGCGGTCGACTTCGCCTACGCGGTGCACACCGACATCGGCCATCATTGCACGGCGGCGAGAATCAATTACGAACTGATGCCCCTGCGCACGGAATTGAAGAGCGGCGACCAGGTCGAGGTCATCACCGCTCCGACGGCGCGGCCGAACCCGTCATGGCTCAATTTTGTCGCGACCGGCAAGGCGCGCTCGCGCATTCGACATTTCCTGAAAACGCTGCAGCAAAAGGAATCCGCATTGCTGGGCGAGCGCATGCTCGAGCAAGCGCTCGCTTCGCTCAAGGCCGTGCCGGAATCGATCACGCTGGAGCGCTGGGAGGCGCTCGCCCGGGAATACGGCGCCAAGAGTCGGCTCGACATTCTGGCCGACATCGGCCAGGGTAAGCGGCTGTCGTTTGTGGTGGCGCAGGCGCTGACGCGTGCAGTGACCCGCGCGCCCGACGACGCGCCGCAAGGACCGCCTCGCCTCGGCGCGCTGCAATTACGCGGGGTCGAGGGCGTCGCGATCCAGTACGGCAAGTGCTGTCGGCCGATACCGGGCGATGCAATCATCGGCCAGTTCCGCCGCGGCCAGGGGCTACTCGTTCATACCCGCGATTGCCAGACACTCCGGAAGAACCGCGTCGAAAACGATCAGATCGTCGATGTCGAGTGGGCGCCGAAGGTCGAGGGCGTGTTCGAGGCCGGTATCCGTATCATGGTCGACGACCAGCGCGGGCTTCTGGCCCGACTCGCGACCGCCATCGCCGACGCCGGCGCGAACATCGAATACGTGTCGATGGAGCGCCCCGACAGCGACCGCGTCGTCAACATGTTCTTCAGCGTCCAGGTACAGGACCGCAAGCACCTGGCCCACGTCATGCGCGCCCTGCGCCGGATTGCCGAAGTCAAGCGCGTGCACCGCGCACGCACCTGACGAGCTAATGCGGGCTGCTGCGCGGCCTAAGAGAAAACGGCCGGGCATCCCGCCGTCGTCGGCAGTGCAGGTTGGTGCCGTTCAGGCAGCTTGCCTGGCGAGCAACTGCTGAAGCTCACCCGACTCGTACATCTCGCGCATGATGTCGCAGCCGCCGACGAACTCTCCGTTCACGTAGAGCTGGGGAATCGTCGGCCAGTTCGCATAATCCTTTATGCCTTGGCGGATCGCATCATCCGCCAGTACATTGACCGAGAAAAACCGGTCGACGCCGCACCCTTGCAGCATCTGCACCGCGGCGCTCGAGAAGCCGCATTGCGGAAATTGCGGTGTGCCTTTCATGTACAACACGACCGCATGACTGGTGACCTGGTCGCGAATGGTGTCTTGTATGCTCATGGGGTTAGCCCAGTTTGCCTAATGCCCATATTCTACCGTAACCGTGTCGCGCGTGCAGCGCGCTGCCCACGGATACCGGGGCGTTGGCTCGGACGACGCTATGGCTATTGAGTTTGCCACGCTCCGGTTTTCCCGGAGCGTATCGCTTGCAAAGTAGGGTAGCAGCCCGAGGCAGACTCTCCACGGTGCGCGGCAACGCGTCACCAGCGTGGCGAGCGAGGCGAGTAACGCCCTGACGACAACACATTTGTCGTGAATTTATTCCCGATCCGCTCGCAGAATTGATCCGCTCTTGAACTGAAGCTCACATCGGCATCGACTGCGTAAAGGTCTGGGTGCATGACCGAAAATGTGGATATTACCGATGTGCTCAAAAACGCATTGGCCCGGAATACTTTATCCGGCGAACCAGTTTACGGAATCGACAGGACGCTGCGGTGCACTCGTCCCCGCGCGCATTGAGCGAAACGGTTTCCTCGAGAATTCCAGGCTTCTCGCGGAACGATAGAGTTTCGTTCAGTCGGCAGAATGCAGGTCTTATTGTGACTTTCTGACGATGATGTGAACACACAGCCGCTCTTTGTCTGATGGTTGAGTGCCGCGCCAACGGCAAGCAACGCCTATGCTCAAAAAAAGGTTATGAGCATATGAAGCTCGCACATTTGACTGTAATGGTCGCGGCACTAATTCTGGCGCCTGTCCTTGCGCACGCAGTGCCAAGCTTTGCCCGTCAGACCGGCCTTGACTGCGGCAACTGCCATCTCAGTTGGCTCGAACTCAGCTCCGTCGGCAGGGAATTCAAGCTGGGCGGGTATACGCTAATCAAAGACGTAAAGGAGGAGCGCCCGTGGCTTCCAATGCAGAGCGACGGCCCACCTCCGAAGCTGCCGTTGGCCGCAATGCTGCAACTTTCGGCCACCAATACCAACAGCACCGCTGGCGCCGATCCGAGTAACTTCCCGAGGAACAACAGTCTAGCGCTCCAGCAGTTCAGCCTGTTCTACGCCGGCCGGATCGCCGAGCACGTCGGTGCCTTCGTCCAATGGACCTACGATGGCATTGCCCATCACAGCTCGATCGATAATGTCGATCTTCGCTACGCCAATCACTTCAAGCGCGAGGGCGCCGATCTTACCTACGGACTGACGGTCAACAACAATCCGACCGTCTCGGACATCTACAACACGACACCTGCGTGGGGGTTCCCCTTCGCCTCATCAAGCGTCGCCGTGGCTCCTAACGCCGCGGCATTGATTGATGGTGGTCTCGGACAGCAGGTTGTCGGGTTGGGTGCCTACACGCTCTGGAACCAAACCCTTTACGCGGAGGTCGCCGGCTACCGCACTGCGGACCGCGCTTTCTCCGTGTTCCGAGCGGGCACGGATAAAACAACGGACGCCGTCCTCGACGGCTACGCACCGTACTGGCGCTTGGCACTCCAACATGTATGGGGTGATGGAACGCATTCCGCGATGATCGGCACCTATGGGACCAATGTGCGGAAGTTCCCTGACAGCCTCGATCCTACCGGACCTACCGACCGCTTCCGCGACGTGGGGATCGACGCGCAGTATCAATACATCACCGATCGCCATCGCTTCTCCTCGCAACTCAACTGGATCAACGAAAGGCAGAACCTGGACGCGACCTTTGGCGCGGGCGCCGCGAGCAACCCATTCAACCGGCTGCGGGCATTCAAGGGCAAAGCCTCTTATTACTACGACCAGAAGTATGGAGGAACTCTGGCGTATTTTCGCACCACCGGGAACGTTGACGATAGTCTCTACAACACCGGAGAGGCTGTTACCGGCAGTCTGGCCGGCAGCCCTAAGACGAGCGGCTACATCATCGAGCTTGACTGGTTGCCGCGACGCGATGTGCGGTTCCTATTGCAATACACGGCGTATCGAGACTTCAACGGGTCGAGAACCAACTATGACGGATTCGGACGCAATGCAAAGGACAACAATACGCTTTATGTATTGGGTTGGTTCATGTTCTGAGGTTCAAGCACGGAATGGAATATCGTCTGATCCCACCGGAGCGGCGCCGGCCTGTCACCGAACGAATCACACGTGTCCCGCCGGATCAAATGAAGGGATAGCGCAATGCAAACACGCGCGAACCGCATCTCTCGTCGCGCCACACTGATGCAAGGCGCAGGCGTTGTCGCCGGTCTGGTGCTAACCGTGACCCTAGTGGCAAACAAATCGGTGCTGGCCAAGGCGGCAAAGAGCGATTTCCTCTATCAGGACCGCCCTCACGACGGCCAATCTTGTGGCGCATGTAAATTCTTTTCCCCGGATACCAACAGCGCCAATAGCGGAGCATGCGCCCTCGTCGAAGGTGTTATCAATCGAAACGGTTGGTGTACCGCGTACTCGCCCAAGGCCTAACACTTGCTTGTCGGACGATTCGTGGGCGACCGAGTTGCCCACGCTACTCCTTCACCGCGCCGGTGAGGCCGGAAACGTAATACTCGACGAAGAACGAGTACAGCGCCGCAACCGGCAGCGAGCCGAACAGCGCGCCCGCCATCAGCGAGCCCCAGTGATATACGTCGCCCTCGACGAGCTCGGTCACAACGCCCACGGGAACGGTCTTCACTTCCGATGATGAAACGAAAGTCAGCGCGTAGATGAACTCATTCCACGACAGTGTGAACGCGAATATTCCGGCCGAGATGAGCCCCGGCACCGCCAGCGGCAGGACGATCTTGACCAGGATCTGGAACCGGTTCGCCCCGTCGATCAGCGCACACTCCTCGAGCTCGAAGGGAATAGTCTTGAAATAGCCCATCAGGAGCCAGGTGCAGAACGGGATCAGGAACGTCGGATAGGTCAGGATCAGCGCGAGCCTCGTGTCGAAGAGATTGAGCTGGTAGACCATGGTCGCCAAAGGGATGAACAGAATCGACGGTGGCACCAGGTAGGCGAGAAAGATGCTCGCGCCGACGTAGCGCGAGCCGCGGTAGCGCAGCCGCTCGATGGCGTAGGCGGCAAGAACGCTGCAGAACAATGAAAGCGCGGTGGATACCACCGAGATCAGGACGGTGTTCCACAGCCAGTCCGGATATGCGGTATCGAAAAGCAGCTTCTTGACGTGCGCGAGCGTCGGGTTGTTGACCCAGAACGGATTACCCTCGCGCGACAGCAGTTCCTCATCCGGCTTGAACGTCGTAATGGCCATCCAGTAGAACGGGAACAGCAGCACGAAAAGGAACGCACCGAGCGGAAGATAAATGGTGAAGAAGCGGCGCTGCGCGGACACGAGATAGCTCATGCCCTGCGAATCGACCGGCCGGTCCCCGGCCGTATTTGCCGTGCTCATTTGTCTCCGCTGCCCTGCTGCCACGCGCGCCGTTGCAGCCCGTAGTAGCTGAGCAGGATCGCCGCCAGCAGGAATGGCACCATCGCGGTCGCGATCGCGGCGCCTTCGCCCAGATTGCCGCCGGGGATCGCGCGCTGGAACGAAAGCGTCGCCATCAGGTGCGTCGCGTTGAGCGGCCCGCCGCGCGTGAGCACGTAGATCAGCTGAAAATCGGTGAACGTGAACAGCACCGAGAACGTCATGACGACGGCGATGATCGGCGTCAGGAGCGGCAGCGTGACGTGGCGGAACTGCTGCCAGGGCGACGCGCCGTCGAGGCTCGCCGCTTCGTAGTACGACGGCGATATCGTCTGCAGCCCGGCGAGCAGCGTGATGGCAACGAACGGCACGCCGCGCCAGATGTTGGCGGCGATGGTCGAGAATCGTGCGTTCCACGGATCGCCGAGGAAGTCGATGTAGTGATCGATGAGCCCCATCTTCAGAAGGACCCAGCTGATGATCGAGAACTGCGAGTCGTAAATCCACCAGAAGGCGAGTGCGGAAAGTGCCGTCGGCACGATGAACGGCAGCAGCACGACCGCCCGGAAGAATGCCTTGAACGGCAGGTGCTTGTTGAGAAGCAGCGCCAGCCAGAGCCCGAGCACGAACTTGATGACGCTGGCGATCAAGGTGTAGAAGAGCGTGTTGAACAGCGCCAGGCGCGTGACTGCGTCGCCCCACAGAAACTCATAGTTCTCCAGGCCGATCCATACGCCGCTGCGCCCGATCTTGGTGTCGGTGAAGCCGAGGTAAGTGCCCAGCCCCAGCGGATACGTCAGGAAAAGCAGCAACAGCGCCGCCGCGGGCAGCATGAACAGCAGCCCGAGAACGTTGCGGTTGTCGAGGGCGCGCGAGAGCGCGCTTGGAGGTGACGGCATGCGGCCTCAATGCGTCGCGCGGCTGGTTTTGCGTAATTGGTTTTGCGCGGATTAAGGGGCGCCGCAGGCGCCCGCTTCAATCCGCGCAGATATTGCGTCAGCCCGGCTGGTTGCCTCGACTAACGAGAAATCGAAGGCCGGGCTGATCGCAATATCACACTTTGTAGTAGCGCTCGGCGCGCTTCTGCGCCCGCTCCGCCGCCTCCTTCGGGGTCTTCGAGCCCGAAGCGGCCTCTGCGACCATGTTGACGATGATGAAGTCGGCCATTGCCGCCGCCGACGCATAGCCCATCTCTCCGGCATAGCCGTTCGGCAGCATGATCTTCATGGCGTCGCGGTATGGAGTGTGCTTCGGATCGACGGTCCAGATCGGGTTCGACTCGTAGGCCTTGAGCGGCTGTGTCACGTAGCCGATCGAGGCTTGTTGCCACGGTTCGTATTGCTGCTTCTCCATCATGAACGCGAGGTAGGCCTTGGCGGCGTTCGGATACTTGGAGTACTTGAACAGCATCATCGGGAAGAAAAGGTTGAGCTCGGTGGTCTTGCCCACGGGCCCCACCGGCAGGTTGGCATGCCCGATGTCGGCCGCCATTTCCTTCACCTTCGGATCTTGCGAGTTCTTCGCGGCGTAGTAGATCGAGATGCCGTTGGTCGTGATCCCGATCTGGCCGTCGAGGAATGCCTTGTTGTTGTTCGGATCGAGCCAGGATAGCGTGCCGGGAACGAACGTCTCGTAGAGCTGCTTGCCGTATTCGAGCGCAGCGATGGTTTCCGGGCTGTTGATGACGATGTTGTTCTTCTCGTCGACCATCTTGCCACCGTGTGACCAGACCAGCCAATGGGTCCAGATATTGCCGTCGCCCGTTGCGTTGCCGAGCGCAAATCCAGGCGGCAGGCCTTTCGCCTTCAGGCCCTGGCAAAGCTTGAGGAACCCCGGAAGGTCCTTCGGGATCGAGTCGAATCCCGCGGCCTTCGCAGCGCTGATGCGATAGACGAGCGCATTGCCCGCGCAGCCCATGGGCACTGCGATCCATTTGCCCTTGTGGGTGCAGTACGATTTGCACACGTCGTACCACCCGCCATACTTGCCGCCGAGGTAATTGCAGACGTCGGTAACGTCGACCAGTTTCTCCGGATACTGGTGCGCGTCCTCGAACGTGCCGATGATGATGTCGGGCCCGCTGCCGACGTTTGCCGCGACGGCTGCCTTCGGCCGCACGTCCTCCCAGCCCTCGGCGTCGATACGCACATCGATCCCAGTTGCCTGCGTGAATTTCTTGGTGTTTTCGGCCCACATGTCTTCGTCGCCCTGGACGAAACGCTTCCAGCGCAGCACGCGGAGCTTGGCGCCTTTCTCAGGCGTAACCTTATATTGCTGCGCTTGCGCCTCGGCGGCGAACAACGCCGATCCGGCAGCGAGCGCGCCTCCGGCAGCGACGCCGGCCGTGGCTTTCAGAAAATCGCGACGCTTGAATTTGCTCATGGTCTCCTCCTCAAGGGATGTTGCGCTTCGAGTCGTTGCGAGTCGTGCAGGCTCGAATCGATGAAATCTATCGGGTCAGCCGCTCGCCGCTGCCGGCATCGAACAGATGGGCGCGGCCGAGATCCGGCTTCAGGTTGATCCGGTCGCCGGCGCGGCAACTCGTCCGGTCGCGAACCAGCGAAGTGACTTCCTGGCTTTTGAAGCGGCAATAGAGCTGCGTGTCGGCGCCGGTGGGCTCGACGACAACGACCTCCGTAGGCAGGCCCGCCCCTTCGGTCACCAGAAAGTGCTCGGGCCGGGCACCGTAGAGGACGCCCTGGCCGTCGGCTGCATGCGTTCCCAGCGGCAGCGGCAGCGTCGTGCCGTCGCCGAAATCGACGCAAGCGCCATCGCCGTTCACGCGCGCAGTCCCGGGAATCATGTTCATCGCCGGTGAGCCTATAAATCCCGCGACGAAGGTGTTATTCGGATTGTCGTACAGCGACAGCGGATCGCCGATCTGCTCGACCACTCCGTCGCGCATGACCACGATCTTGTCGGCCATGGTCATCGCTTCGATCTGGTCGTGCGTGACGTAGATCGAAGTCGTCTTCAAGCGCTGGTGCAGCTCCTTGATCTCCGTTCGCATTTGCACGCGGAGCTTGGCATCGAGGTTGGAAAGCGGTTCGTCGAAGAGAAAGACCTGCGGGTCGCGCACGATTGCGCGGCCCATCGCGACGCGCTGACGCTGGCCGCCGGAAAGCTGGCGCGGGTAGCGTTCGAGCAGGCCGGAAAGGCCGAGGATGTCGGCGGCTTTTTTCACGCGCGTCTCGATCTCGACCTTGGATTGCTTGGCCAGCATGAGCGCGAACGACATGTTGTCGCGCACCGTCATGTGAGGGTAGAGCGCGTAATTCTGGAAGACCATCGCGATGTCGCGCTGCTTGGGCGGAACACGGTTCACCACCCTGCCGCCGATGGCGATCTCGCCTTCACTGATCTCCTCGAGCCCCGCGATCATGCGCAGCAGCGTGGACTTGCCGCAGCCCGATGGTCCGACCAGGACGCAGAATTCACCGTCGGCGATGTCGACGTCGACACCCCGAATAACATGCGTCGAGCCGAAGTGCTTGTGAACCGCCCGGATTCCTACGGCTGCCAATCTTCCTCCTTCGTGAGCTGCTGTGCGGCCCGTCTGCTTTGTTGCGCTCATTGGCCACTGAGCACTCGGCGCTCGCCGTACTTCTGCCGTACTGTTCCGCGCCTCGCTGCGGGTCGCCTCGCATCCGGGCTTGCTCGCGACGCTCACGGGTCCCGATGCCCGGTAGCTAAACCGGGCGTCTACTGCCAGCGACCACTACGTAATCCGGCCGGCCGGTCTTGAGCCAGGTGACGATGTTCTGCGCCGCTTTCCGCCGCAGCTCGATCTCCGCCTGCACGCTGAAGAACGCGGCATGCGGCGTCAGGATCACCTTCGGGTGGCCGAGCAGCGGACTGTCGGCGGGAATCGGCTCGACCGGCAACACGTCCAATCCGACGCCGGCAAGTATTCCACTATCGAGTGCCGCAAGCAAATCGTCAGTATTGACGATGGCGCCGCGCGCCGTGTTCACCACGTATGATCCGGGACGCATCCGGCCGAGAACATTCGCGTCGATCATGCCTCGCGTCTCGTCGCTGAGCGGGGTGTGGACGCTGATTACGTCGCTCGCCGCGAAGAGCCCGGCGAGATCGGCCGCCCGCTCGACATAGGCCGGGAAGTCGCCATCGATAAGATACGGGTCGCAGGCGAGCACGCGCTTGAAGACATTGCGCGAGACGTGCGCCATCCGCTTGCCGATGCGACCGAGGCCAACGATGCCCAGCGTCATCTCGCCGGCGCGCTTGAGTTTCCCGGAAGACAGGTAATGCCACTGGCCTGCCCGGATATCGCGGTGGTAAGCGACGATGTTCCGGATCAGCGCGAGTGCCAGCGCCAGCGCGTGCGTCGCGACTTCGCCGACGCCGTAGTCGGGCGAGTTGGCCACCCATATGCCGTGCCGTGCGCACGCCGCGGTGTCGACGGTATCGAAGCCCGCGCCGATCCGGCTGACCATCCCGAGCTGGGGCAGCGCGGCGATGACCCTCTCGGTGATTGGCGCGTATTGCAGCAGGATGCCGACGCAACCGGCGGCCGCCGCGATCACGTCGGCTTCGGTTCTGCATTGAGCGGCAAGGAGTTCGACACCCGCGCCCGCGAACAGCCTGCGCTCGAGATCGGGATCCGGAAACTCGTGATCGGAAAGCAGTATCCTGGGCATCGCTGGGAACGGTCAATGCGGCACGGACGAATCGCGCCCCGAGCGAAGGTACGTTGCCGTAGCGCGCCGGTCAAGCCGAGCGGAGTGCGCGCCGCGGGCGGCTATAATCGCTGCGGCGGTTTTCGCCCGCCCGAGGAACGTCGATGCCGAACCTGCTCCAGACGACGATCGCCGGCAGCCTGCCCAAGCCGGCGTGGCTTGCGCCTCCCGGCCAGCTTTGGGCGCCGTGGCTGCTGGAGGGGGAACGCCTCGCCGAGGGCAAGCGCGACGCGGTGCGCCTGGCGCTATACGATCAAGAGCGCGCCGGCATCGACATCGTCACCGACGGCGAGCAGACGCGCCGCCATTTCGTGACAACGCTGATCGAAAGCCTCGACGGCGTCGACTTCGAGCACAAGAAGACCGTGCGCATTCGCAGCCGCTACGACGCGGATGTGCCAGTCGTCGTCAGCGCGGTTATGCGACGGCACCCGGTGTTCGCCGAAGACGCACGATTCCTGCGCGGCGCAACCCAGCGCAAGACAAAGTACACTCTGCCCGGGCCGATGACCATGGTCGATACGCTCTACGACGCCTACTACGGCAGTCGCGAGAAGCTGGCTTGGGTATTCGCCGGTATCCTGAACGACGAGGCGCGGGCGATCGAGGCGGCTGGCGTCGACGTGATCCAGTTCGACGAACCGGCTTTCAACGTCTATTTCGACGAAGTTCGCGACTGGGGCATCGCCGCGCTCGAGCGCGCGGCACAGGGCCTGAAGTGTGCGACCGCGGTGCACATCTGCTACGGCTACGGGATCAAGGCCAACATCGAGTGGAAAAAGACGCTGGGCGCCGAGTGGCGACAATACGAGAACACCTTCCCTTTGCTCGCGCATTCAAAAATTGCCCAGGTTTCGCTCGAATGCGCCAACTCGCACGTGCCGCTCGAGCTCATCGCCCTGCTGGAGGGCAAGGACGTACTCGTCGGCGCGATCGATGTCGCGACCGACCGTGTGGAGAGCGCCGAGGACGTCGCGGCGACGATCCGCGGCGCGCTCAAGTACGTTCCGGCCGAGAGAATCTACCCTTGCACGAACTGCGGCATGGTCCCGCTCTCAAGGGAGGTCGCGCGGAGAAAGCTCGGAGCGCTGGGCGCCGGTACGGCGCTTGTTCGCCGCGAATTGAACGGCTGATTTCCCACCCCGCCGGCCCCATTCCGCGCTTGAAATGGTTCTTCGGGGGTGGGTTTGACCGATGGCCCGGCGCCGGGTATAGTGCCCTTTGTGTTTTATTTCAAGTACTAAAGCACGACCTGTCCGGCTCGTTGGCCGTTGCCGAAGCGCCGTACTTTCCTGTCCTTGAGATCGAAACATCGGCCGGGTGCGACCCGATTTTTTTCTTGATTAATGGGATTGGAAAACATGCCAACTGGAACGGTTAAGTGGTTCAACGATGCGAAGGGCTTCGGCTTCATTACGCCCGATGGGGGCGGCGAAGATCTGTTCGCCCACTTCTCGGCGATCAACATGCCGGGGTTCAAGTCGTTGAAGGAAGGTCAAAAGGTAAGCTTCGAGGTCACCCAAGGCCCGAAGGGAAAGCAGGCGTCGAACATTCAGACAGTCTGAAGCCTCATCCCTGCAACACAACGAAGCCGGGCTCCGCCCGGCTTTTTTCTGGTTCTTCGCCGCTCTGCGCGGTGCCAATGCACGGCGAGCGTAAGTCGGCGCGATCGCCGGCGTCACCGCGATCGAACGCGATAGTGCGCGTGCTCGTTCCCGGAATTTAGTGAAGAACTTTCCCTTGTCGGCGTCCGCGAGCCCCAAACGATGCAAGGTTTCAACCGGGCAGGCCGATCGCGATAACCACGAGCACCGACTTCCAATGGAGCCGACCGCGCAGTATCCCGAGCGCGATCGGGAAACCGACGAAGGATACGAATAGGGTAGCGACCAGCGTGCGTCGCGAGGCAGAGCAGCGTCTCGGCTGCTGTTCCAATGGCAGCAGCCAGGCGCCCGCCGAGGAAGCGCACAACGAGGAAGCTCACCAGGAAGATGGCGAACGGATAAAATGGGTCGCTGCGGAAGCTCTGGAACGAAGCGTCGGGCAACGCGGACCAGCCGATCGAGGCGGCGGCGAACGCGAGGCGGACGAGCCATGGACTTAGGCCGGGAATGCAGCAGCGCAAGCCCCACGATCAAACCGACCAGGATATTGCGCAGCGCCGTGAGGTGCGCCAGCGGCAGGATTGCCAGCAGCACGCCGAAGCGGAGGTACAACGCGCAGCGCCAAGGGATCCTCGGCAATGCCTTGCACGACCACCGGCAGAATCGGAAGTAGCATCGAGGACGGCCTCATGCAAGCGCGGGGCGATGGCTGCGCATCGCGTGTGCAAGAAGCGAGCCCTGGAGGCCCGCCAGAGCGCAGGCGCCCGCCGGCGGCGGGGACTCTAGGAGCATGCCGTTGCGTCTACAAATCTTCTCGCTCCCGTTAATGGAACGCGGCGCGCTCGGCGGTCGAGCGAATGCGTGCATCGATCGCTGTCGGCAGCGGTCATGAGAGATTTGCCGGGCGTTCTTCTGACCGCAACCGTCTGGGCTTATTGGCTCGGCGTAGCCATGATGATCGTTCGCGCACGTCGCAAGACGCACCACCTTGCCGGACTCGTCCCGGAACAGCGGTTGGAGCGGTTCATGTGGATCGTTTGGGTTCCGCTGGTCGCCGCATGGATCGCATTGCCCTATCTCGCGCTCGTGCGCACCCATGCGCTCCTGGCCATGCCGGTGTTCGCGTACCAAAGCGCCGGCTACGTCCCGCTGCGGTGGATCGCGGCCGTATGCGCTGTGATATGCCTGCTCCTGACCAGCGTCTGCTGGTCCCGCATGGGCACACACTGGCGCATGGCCGTCAGCCTCAAGGGCGAGGAAGAGCTCATCACCGACGGTCCGTTCAGACACGTCCGGCATCCGATCTATGCGCTGTCGATGCTGCTCATGATCTGTTCGGCCGTCGTCGTGCCGACCGTGCCGATGCTCGTGGTCGCCATCGTGCATCTCGTGTTGAACTATCTCAAGGCGCGCAACGAAGAGAATCACCTTCTAACCGTGCACGGAGAGGCGTATCGGCGTTATCTCGCCCGAACGGGTCGGTTCTTCCCCAAGAGCGTCTGAAACGATGCCGTTCCCGCGGCTATCCCCCACGCGCGAACTGCGGCGCGCCACGGCCGTCGTGCTGGCCGTGGCCGTGTTCGCGGCAGTCGCGGAGGATGCGGGCGACCGCCACGTTCTCGAACGGGCCCAGATCGACAGGGCGACCGAGGAGCGCCTCCTTGCGCTCGTCCCCGAACGCATCTCGGAGCGCGACTTCCGGGAGGTGCTCGCGCGCGCTCCGGCCCCGCGGATCATCAATCTGGAGGGCAGCGTGCCCGTCGTCACGATGGCTCCGTTCGCCGAATTCCTGATGGCGATGGGTTATCCCGAGGAGCGCATCCGCGACCCGAACGGCGGGGCGCTGTCGTATAGCAGCTCCGTCGACGCGCGGCGGCTCGCCGGCGCGATGGCTTGGTACTACGAACGCGAGGGCATCATGCCGATGCTGATCGGCCACAGCCAGGGCGGGATGGTCGCAATCCGCGTCCTGTACGAGCTCGCGGGCGAGTTCGGCGATTCGATTCCGGTCTGGAATCCGCTCTCCGGCACCGCCGAAGCGCGGACCACCATCGTCGATCCACGGACCGGCGCCCCGCGCCCGGTGGTTGGACTCGAGGTTCCTTATGTTGCCGCGCTCGCGACCGGCAAGCTGCCGCGAATTTTGCTGGGACAGTGGACGATGCTCCCGCGGTTACGCAATATTCCCGATACGGCCGAGGAGTTCACCGGTTTCTCCTTCGAGTGGGATCCGATCGCGGGCAACTTCGGTTCCGCGGAACCGTATCGGGCAATGGGCTCCGCGCGGGTTCGGAATGTAATCCTGCCGCCTAAAGCGAGCCATCTCACGCTGCCGCTCACCAAGGAACTGGCGCTCGACCCGGTTGCGCGCGACTGGATCAACCGCTATGTGCCCGGCTCCGGAACGCCCTCCCCTCCGTCCGGAGCGCTGGCTGATCTGCCGAATCTGCTGCATGCGGCAGACATCTGGTACAGCGTCAAGAAGCACTGGTGCCTCGAGGCGCAGCGCCTGATTCGCGCCAAGCGGAAGAGCGCCGCGCCGCTACAATAGATGGCACGGTTATCGCTTTCCGGAAGCAGTGACATGCAGAAGATTCATCGCACCATGGCTGCTCCAGGCGTTCCCGTACAGCGCGCTCACCGCGGCGCGAATACGTTGCAAGATCTGCAATCCGGACCGCAAGACAAGCTGCGTGGCAAGCTCAATCTGTTTCAGGCGATGATGTTGCGCTGGCGGGAGCTCCATCCCTACATTGCCGTGCATATCGTGCGCTTGAATCAGCCGCTCGATGCCGCGCGCCTCAAACAGCGCATCGAAGCCCGCCTTGAAACTGCGGGTTTGACCGGTCTCGTCCTCGACCGCGGGCGTGGACGGTTCGAGTTCCGCGGCGGGGCCGCGGCGATCGAGCCGACCATCCTGGCCGCCGGCGACGATGCGAACCGCGTTACGGAACGGGAGATCGAGCGCCAGCTCAACCTGCCCTTTCCTCCTGACGGTGTCTTCACCCCGTTCCGTTTCTTCGCCGTCGACGCCGGCGCCTCGTTCTACCTCGGTCTCGCCTACGACCATTTCATCGCCGGCGGCGATTCGATCGCAGTCCTGCTCGAGAAGCTTTGCGACGACTATGCCACCGATGGAACGCAGGCCGCCTCACCATGGACTCCGCAGCGCTATCCGCGCACTTTCAGCCGGCTGTTCCTGCGGCATCTGCGCCGTACCGCTGCAAACCTCGTGCGCCTGCCCTCGCTGGCGTTAAATTGCCGGCGTTCGTTTCGGGCTCCTTGCCGCGCTGGGCGGGATCTCTCGAACTCCTTTCTCTCGGCCCGTATCGAGCCCGCCGCATTTGGCGCGGTCGTGCGGACGACCAAGGCCTGGGGTGTGACGGTGAACGACTTGTTCCTGGCGGCATTGCTGCTTGCGCTGGCGCCCCTCGCTGCGAAGCGCGCGGCATCGCACCACCGCAAGGAACTCGCTGTCGCCTCGATCGTCAACCTGCGCGGGGAATTCGCGGCGAGCGCCGGTGAGACGTTTGGCCAGTTCCTGACTTCGCTTCGCGTTTCACACCTCGTTCCACCCGGCATCGGGTTGCCTCAACTCACGCGAGAAATCCACGCGCAGACCGCGCGCATCAAAGAGCACAAGCTCTACCTGCAGACATTGCTGGCGCTGGGCTGGGTGGCGTTCGCGTGGCGTTTTCTCGGGCCGGATCGGCGGCAATGCTTTCTCGCCAAGCATTATCCGATCTGGGCTGGAATTACCAATCTGAACATCGATTCGCTATGGGTCGGTCCGCGCGCCAGCGCGCCGGCAGTGGAATACCTGCGGGCCGTCCCCACAGGGCCGCTCGCCCCCCTGGTCGTGGCTGCGACCACGCTGGGCGGAGTCCTGCAGCTCGGATTTTCGTTCCGCGCCGCCGATGTTAGCCGCGGTACCGTCGAGCGCGTGGCTGCCGAATTCATCCGCCACATCGGGAACCTCGAATGAATCGCCCGCATCTCGTATCGCGTTTCGCACTTGCCGCCGCGTTCGGTTTCATTGCCGCGGCTTGCGCATCCGGGCAGGACCGCGCCCCTGCCACGATTGAACGCCCCCTTGCGGGCAGCATCGTGAAGTCGATCGTCCTCGACGCCTCGGTCGAGGAACGAATCCTCGCGCTCGATCCGGAGCACATCAGCGACCGGGACGTTCGCTCGACGCTCGCTGCGGGACCGACGCCGAGAATCATCCTGCTCCACGGCGGTGTGTACCCGGTGCATCTGCTGATGGAGTCATTCTCTCGCTTCCTCACCGGCATGGGCTACCCGGAGGAGCGTATCCGCGATGCCGGCGACGGCAGCCTGTCGCGTAGCCCTTACGAGAGCAGCGACCGGCAAGCCGGCCTGATCGCCTGGTATTACGAGCGCGAAGGCGTGCGGCCCATCCTGGTCGGTCATAGCCAGGGCGGCATCCAGGTGGTAAAGATCCTGCACGAGCTTGCCGGCTCGTTCGGCGATCGGCTGCGTGTTTTCAATCCGCTTAGCGGAGAGTTCGAAGAGCGTACGACGATCGTCGATCCGCTGACCGGGCGGGAGAGGCCCATCATAGGCGTTTCCGTTGCGTGCGCGGCAGCCGTTGGCACGGGAGGCTGGGCGTTGGCACTGCCGATCCACTGGATGGTGTTGAGTCGCGTGCGCTCGATCCCGGACACCGTCGACGAATTCACCGGGTATCGCATCGGAATAGATTTCTTCGCTTGGGACGGACCGGGGCTTGAGGGCGTGAAAACCTTTCACGCGGCCGGCAAGGCGAATGTCCGCAACGTGACGCTGCCGGCGGAGTACTCGCACGTGTTCGTGCCCGGCACCGCGCAACTCGCCGAGGATCCGGCGGTACGCGACTGGATCAATGCCTTCGACCCGAATAACGCGGCGGCCAGTCCGCCGCTGCCAGAGCACGGTGTTTCCAACATCATGTGGGCGGCCGATGTCTGGCACAGCATCAAGCGGCACTGGACCCTCGAGGCGCAACGCTTCATCCGCGCCAGGCGCGCGGCGACGAACTGACGCTCTGCTGGCCGCTCTCGCGACGTTGCTCTGGAGGGCGAAGCAGGCGATAATTACCGTTTGCCCGGAAGGCAGCGCCGCGATGGCACTGCAGCCGCCTGCCCCGCGCCGCGTCCGGACGTTCCGGACCCCCAAAGCCACCGATCGATGTCAGCTCCGTTAGCCGATAAGGTTGCGCTTGTCACGGGCGCCTCTCGGGGCATCGGGCGTGCCATTGCGCAAAAGCTCGCCTCCGCCGGTTGCGATGTCGCGGTCAACTATTACAACAGCGCCGAAGAGGCCGAAGCGCTCTGCGCGGAAATCCGCGCCATGGGCCGGCGTGCATGCGCGCTCCAGGCGAGTGTCGGCATCCCCGACAGCGTCGAAGACATGTTTGTGGAATTCGGCAAGCACTTCGATCGTCTCGACATCCTGGTCAGCAACGCGGCCAGTGGAGTGCTCAAGCCCGCGCTGGAAATGACACTCAAACACTGGCGCTGGTGCCTGGAAACCAACGCGCTGGCGCTGAACTTGCTGGCTCAGCGCGCCGTGCCGCTGATGCGCAATGGCGCTAGTGTAATCGCCATGTCGAGCCTGGGCGCATCGCGAGCGATGCCTGATTACGGGTTCATCGGCGCGTCGAAAGCCGCGCTCGAGTCGCTCGTGCGCACGCTCGCGCAGGAGCTGGGCCCGCGGCGAATCCGCGTCAACGCGGTCAGCGCAGGCGTCGTCGATACCGATGCCTTGCGCTATTTTCCGAATCGGGAAGAGCTCCTGGCGAATTTCGCCCACCGCACGCCCGCCGGCCCGGTGCTTACTCCGCAGGACGTCGCCGGCGCCGTGTACCTGCTTTGCCTGCCGGAGGCGGCGATGATCACCGGACATACGCTGGTCGTCGACGGCGGGTTCTGCATTTCCGGCTAAGGGCATTGGAATGAGCATGGACGCGCGACTCACCGACAAAGTGGCGATCGTCACCGGCGGCAGCCGGGGTATCGGCCGCGCGATTGTCGAGCTTCTCGCGGCCGAAGGCGCGGACGTGACTTTCTTCTATCGTGACAACGCGCCCGCCGCCGAAGACGTCGTTAGCGCGGGCAAGGCGGCGGGCCGGCGCATTGCTGCGGACAAGGTGGACATCCGCGATTCCGCCGCGTGCGCGGCCGCCATTGAACGCGTCGCCGAGCGCTGCGGCCGGATCGACGTTCTGGTGAACAACGCCGGCATCATCCGCGACAACCAGCTTGCCGCCTTCGACGACGACGACGTGCGCGATGTGCTCGATACGAACATCGGCGGAGCGTTCAACGTCACGCGCGCGGTGGTCCCGCACATGATCGTGCAGCGTGCGGGCAAGATCATCAACGTGAGCTCCGTCGCCGGCGAAAAGGGCGGGCGCGGCCAGACCAACTACGCGGCAAGCAAGGGCGCGATCAATGCCTTTACGCGCGCGCTCGCGGTCGAGCTGGCGCCGCGCAAGATCACGGTGAACTGCATCGCTCCCGGCGTCATCGACACCGAGATGTCGCACGACGTGCGGGCGATGGCCGGCGACGAGATCAAATCGCGGATCCTCCTCAAGCGCTACGGCAAGCCCGAGGAGGTTGCCTATGCGGTCTGGTTTCTCGCTTCCCCGTACGCGGATTACGTGACGGGTCAGGTATTTAATGTCGATGGCGGCTTCAAAATGGAGTGAGCGGAATGGCGAATGCAGAGATCACCAAGGAAGAAATCCAGGCGGTTTTCCCCAAGGTCGCGGAGACGATGGCGGACGCCCTCGGCTGCGACGTCGATCAGGTCAAGCTCGACGTCTCGCTGATCGAAGGCCTCGATGCGGAGTCGATCGATTTCCTCGACATGGTCTTCCGCCTCGAGCGGGCGTTCAAGATCAAGATTCCGCGCGGCAAGATCCTCGAGAACGCGCGCGGCGACATGCCCGAGGCCGAGTTCGAGCACAAAGGCGTGCTGACCGAGGCCGGACTCGCCCAGCTCAGGCGCTATTTATCGGAGATCCCGGCCGAGCGGTTCGGCAACCCGATGAAGGTCGCCGAGATTCCCCGGCTGTTCACGCCGGAGACCTTCTGCAAGCTGGTGATCCATGCCCAGCGGGAAGCGCGGACGGCCGCCTGAGGTCGCGGAATTCCGGCAGCGCATGAGCGATCACTTCGCGGCTTTCTCCTTCGTCGACCGGATCATCGAACTCGAGCCCGGGATGCGTGCGCGCGGAACGTTTGTCGTGTCGGAGAATCTGAATGCGTTTCCCGCCTGTCTGGTCGCCGAAGCGGTCGGCCAGCTCGCGGCGTGGGTCGCGATGTCCAAGATCGATTTTCGCGGACGGCCGGTGGCGGCGCTCGCCACCGAGACGATCTTTCACTGCGACGTCGCGCCCGGTTCGGGGCTCGAGCTTAACGTCGAGATCGAAGCTCTCGACGACGATGCCGTTGCCTACGGAGGCTTCGCGCGCGTCGACGGCGCGACAGTCATCGAGCTCCGGCACTGCCTGGGCCCAATGCTGCCGGTGCAGGAGTTCGATGCGCCCGAGGCGCTCCGCGAGCGCTTCCACCTGCTGTGCGCAACGGGCGCGCCTGCCGGCCGTTTCCGCGGGGTCGCCACGCCCGAGCTCGTCGCACTCGAAGGCAGCCCAGGCAAATCGGCGCGCGCACTGCTTCAGGTGCCGCGGTCCGCGCCGTTCTTTGCCGATCATTTTCCGCGGCGACCGGTGTTTCCGGCGACGCTGCTTCTGGACAGCCAGATCCGCCTGGCGATGGACCTCGCTCGTGCAGCGATCGGTTCCGCGAAGGGGGCAGCGCTCGTGCCGCAGCGCATGACACACGTCAAGATGCGCTCGTTCATCGAACCTGGCCAGGCGGTGGAGCTCGGCGCGGAAATGGCCGCGACGAGCGACATCGGCGCCAGCATTCGTCTCTCGGCCACGATCGACGGTCGCCGAGTCGCCACAGCGCGGCTCGACGTCGCGGCTCGGGAGCATTGAATGGCTGCCCGCCGCCGCGTCGCGATCACAGGCCTCGGGCTCGTCACGCCCGTCGGCAACGACGTCGCCTCGACCTGGGCTGGGCTGCTCGCGTGCAAAAGCGGCGGCGCCGCGATCAGCCTGTTCGATGCATCCGGTTTTCCGGTGCGCATCGCCGCCGAGGTCAAGGATTTCGATCCCGCGACGGCGATCGGTGAGCGCAAGCTCCTCAAGTTCGCTAATCGCTCGCACGGTTTCGCGCTCGCGGCCGCCGAGGAGGCACTGGCCGACGCGGGCATCCGCCCAACGGCGGCAACCGGCGAGCGCTGGGGCTGTGCGGTCGGCACCGGCATGATGGGGGTCGATTTCGCGGAGCTCGTCGCCGTGCACGAGCACAGCGCCGCAGGTGGCGAGCTCGATGCGACACAGTTGCTTACCGATGCGTCGGCGAACAACCCCCTGGTTTTCTGCCGCAGCCAGGCGACGACGGGCCTGTCGCTGCTCACGCGCCGGCATGACATTCGTGGCTATGCGACGTCGGTGCATACGGCCTGTGCGTCGGGCGGTCAGGCGATCGGCACCGCGCTCAAGCTGATCCGCCGCGGGGCCGTCGATTACGCGCTTGCGGGCGGATTCGATTCCATGATCAGCCCGGTCGGCATCGCCGGTTTCTGTCTGCTTTCCGCGCTCTCGGTGGACAACGAGACGCCGGAGCGCGCGAGCCGCCCCTTCGATGCGACGCGCAACGGTTTCCTGCTCGGCGAGGGTGCCGGCTTTCTGGTGCTGGAGGAATGGGAGTCGGCGCGACGGCGCGGCGCGCACATTTACGCCGAGCTGGCGGGCGACGGCAACTCGCTGTCGAGCTACCGCATCACCGACTCCCCGCCGGACGGCGACGGGCCGATCCAGTCGATGCGCCAGGCTCTCGCCGACGCCGGTGCGACCATCGACGACGTCGATTACATCAACGCCCATGGAACGTCGACGTTCATGAACGATCGCAGCGAAAGCGCGGCGATTCGCGCCGTGTTCGGCTCGCGCGTCAAGGACGTCGCGGTAAGCTCGACCAAGAGCTCGATGGGCCATCTCATCGCCGCCGCGGGTGCGGTGGAAGTCGCGATCTGCGCGCTGGCGATCCACCATGGTGAGCTGCCGGTAAACGCCAACTTGCGCGACCAGGATCCCGACTGCGATCTGGCGTTGGTGCGCGAGGTGCCCCAACGGCGCCGGGTGCGCATCGCAATGTCCAATTCTTTCGGCTTCGGCGGCTCCAACAGTTGCGTCGTCCTGCGCCGGCCGGGCGCAGTCGACGGCGGCGACTTCCCCGCGCCTGACGCATCACGTTGCGCATGAACAAACGCAGAGTCGTCATCACCGGCACCGGCGCGGTCTGTGCCGCAGGCCGGGATCCGCCGTCGATTCTCGAGGGCGTCTGCGCCGGACGCTCGGCGATCGGACCGATCCGGCAGTGGGATGCGTCAGGGTGGCCGATGCAGGCGGCGGGAGAAATCTCCGACTTGAAGCCGCGCGACATGGTCGACGACCGCAAGCTGCACAAGTTGATACGGCGCACCGATCTGTTCGGTCTTTATGCCGCGGACCGCGCGATCGATGCATCCGGGCTGGCGGCGCATCGCGCCGCGCTCGAGCCTGAGGCCGCGCTCGAGTACAGCGATCGCACCGGCGTTTATGTCGGTTCCGGCGGCGGCAGCTACGAGAGTCAGTACGATTATTTTCCACTGCTGACGGCCGCACAGGACAAGTTGCCGGCGTTCGGCCGCGAGCTTTCCAGCACGGTCAATCCGATGTGGCTGCTGCGCACGCTGCCAAACAACGTTCTTGGCCACATCGGCATCCGCCACGGCTTCAAGGGCGCTAACGCCTGCATCACCAACCACAGCATCGGCGGCACGCTGGCGGTGATCGAGGCGAGCGAGGCTTTGCGCACGGGCGAAGCGGACCGCGCGCTCGCGGTCGGCCACGATGCGCCCATCGAGCCGCAGATGGTCCTCTACTATCACGACGTCGGGTTGCTCGCGAAGGATACGATCCGGCCGTTCGACGCACGCCGCGATGGCAGCCTGTTCGGCGAAGGCGCCGCGGCGCTTGCGCTCGAGACGGAGGAGTCTGCGCGCAAGCGCAACGCGACGATCTTCGGCGAAGTCCTCGGCGGCGGTAGTGCCACCGACGCGCAAGGCCTGCTCGCGATCCGCGACGATGGCGACGCCCTCACGCGCGCAATCGAATCGGCGCTCGCGGACGCGGGCATTCGTGCAGCCGAAGTCGGGATGATCGCCGCCCATGGCAACGGTACGCTGCAGTCGGACGCCTCGGAAGCCGCCGCGATCCGTCGTGTCTTCGGCGACAGCGCGCCGCCGGCGACGGCATTCAAATGGGCGTTCGGGCATCTGATCGCCGCGGCCGGAATCATCGAGGCCGTCCTCGCCCTGGAGAGCCTGCGTCAGCGCGTGGTGCCAGGGATCGCGACCTACGCCGTGGCCGACCCTGGTTGCGCCGGAGTGCCGGTCGCCGCCGAGCATCAAGCGCCGCGCGGCGACGTCGCGCTCATCCTCTGCCGCGGTTTTGCCGGAACGAATGCGGCGCTGTTGCTGCGCGCCGCGATCTGACCCACGGCATGGCGGAAGCCCGCGCGCCGATTCCCGGTGCCGCAACCCGCTGCGGCATCGATACGGTCGAGATCGCGCGCATCGAGCGCCTGCTCTCCGAAACCGCGCCTGAAGACCTCCATCGCTTCTTCACCGCGCAGGAACTCGACGACAGCGGCGCGGGCGCCGGACGTGCAGCGAGCCTTGCCGCGCGCTTCGCTGCCAAGGAAGCCTGCGTCAAGCTTTTCCCTCGCGAAGCCGCGCTGGGCGAGATCGAACCCGGAGATTTTTCGGTCGCGCGCGATGCCTACGGCGCGCCCCGGGCGATCTTGAGCCCGAGAGCGGCGGCGGTGCTCGCGAAGAACCGCATCCGGACCATCGAGCTGTCCTTGACGCACGACCGCATGAGCGCGTCATCGGTTGCCTTGGCGCTCGCGGACGCGACGGAGGCACCGCTGTCGGGGCGGCTCATTTTTCGCCTGCTGCCGTTTCGCCGCCGCGTCGTCCTCGACAACCTTCGCCGCGTATTCGGTGCCGGCGTAGCCGATGCGGAGATCAAGCGCCTCGCGCAGGCGCATTACGCGCACCTGTGGCGCTTGTTCACGGAATTTCTGCGCTTTCGCTCGATGAGCGAGCGGCAAAAGGCCGCGCGGGTCGAGGTTGATAACGTTGCCGTGTTTACGCGCGCGCTCGAGCGCGGCAAGGGCATCCTCGTGCTCACCGGGCACTTGGGCAATTGGGAAGTGGCGACGGTCGCGGGCTTGAGCAAGTTTCCACAGATGCGCGGGCGGATTCATTTCGTGCGCCGGCCGATCAAGCCGCGCTGGCTCGACCGCTTCGTCAACTGGCGCTTCCAACGCGCCGGCTTCGGCGTGTTGCCGAAGCGCGGCTCGCTCGACGCCATCCTCGATCGGCTCGCCGCCGGCGATGCGATCGTGTTTCCGTTCGACCAGCACGCTGGGCCGCCCGATGGCATCGAAGTCGATTTCTTCGGGAGTCCGGCGTGGACCTTCAAGAGCCTGGCGCTGATTGCGCTTGCGTCAGACGCGGCAGTGGTTCCTGCGGCGAGCTGGCGCGAACCGGATGGCCGGCACGTGCTGCGCTTCGAGAAGCCGCTTTTACCGGTCTCGTGCGCCGAAGTCGGCGAGGAAATCCGCCGCAATACGCGGGCGTACAACGCCGAGCTCGAAAGGCTGATCCTGCGCCACCCCGAGCAGTGGTACTGGGTGCACCGGCGCTGGAAGCGCGTCGCCCCGCGCGCAGGAGTGCGCCGCGCATAGGACCGGATCCACCTGCGGCGGCGCGTTCCAGCACGGCCTCAGGGAGACGTCCAGGCGAGAAGTTCGCCCACCGCGCGGTCAGGCGCGGTCACTGTCCTACCCGGAACGCGCCACCGCGTTGAAGATTCCGGCACCGGGGCTCAAGCGCCGCGATGTGTCGCCCAGCGGCAGTTACCACCCTGCCGCGACGGGCACGGGAGGCGATTGATCGTCGCTCCGCGGCGACCACGCGGCACGATTCCACCGCACGAACCATCGACCCGCCCAGAAGAATTCGCCTCGTCTTCCGCTGAAAGGATATACGCGGTGAAGCTGACCTAATTGAAGCCCCGACGCAGGCGGGGCCGCGGGTTCCTATGGCAACGGCATATCTCTTGCAAGGGAACCGGTCGCCGGCCTCGGGTGAGGCAAACGTTTGGGTGGTGCTAAATTGTACACTACACAGAAACTGACTGGATTGTTTCAGAAGATGAAACATCCGACGCTCGCCACGCGCACGTCGACCGCGACCTCGCTTTTGTTCCTCTTCGCTATCCTCGCGGTCGGCATGGCGTCGCTGCATTCGTCCCGGACGCAACTGACGAACGTCATAATCGCGGAACAGAATACCCTGGTCGAGCGCATCGCCGACAATCTCGATCAGAGACTGCAGGCGCGGCACCGAGCATTGCTGCTGAGCGCCATCGAGATCTCCGAGGCTGACGTCGCGTCGTCGGATGCAGCGCAAGAGTATCTGGACTCCAAGAGCGGGCTCTACGCCGCATTCGACCGCTCCATCTTCCTGTTTTCCGAAAAGGGCATCCTGCTCGCCGAGCGCCCGTTCAAGCCCGGCCGGCGCGGCGACAACGCGTCGTGGCGGCCGTACATCAAGGATACGATCCGTACGCAGGAACCGGTCATCTCGGAACCGTTCCTCACCAATGTAGGCGACGCGAACATGGTGCTGGTGATGACCATGC
>WNGB01000892.1_pt1 | contig 63811 bp, 63 predicted proteins | sample 5400681 | NCBI WGS metagenome assembly WNGB01 (sample SAMN13153367, study PRJNA577476) | soil metagenome | isolation source: 115 cm soil or saprolite under grassland replicate 2 | place: USA:California | collected 2016-06-15 | reverse complement strand
CCACGGACATTCACTGTCCGGACAAGCACCGCGTCGCCCTTCGCCTCGTGGACGAAGTCCGACAAAACCCACTTCTCGACGACCTCGGTCCCACCGCCCCCGGCAATCCAGTGCTCGACACCCTTGAGCGGTCGGCCATGGAAGCCGCCGGCGTTCGTGAAGCTGACCATCCACACACGCGGCTCCTCTCGGCCGCTGAGCGAGCCCCAGAGCCCCTCGATGCTGGTCAAGGGAATGTCGGGGATCAGCTCTGGGCAGACGACGCGGACGCGTGCGACCCGCCGGGCCTCGTCGCAGGCCTTTCGCACCTGATCGGGAACGCGGCGCGTCAACTCGAGCTCATGCAGCCGCTCAGACGTCAGCGGCGGCGGCCCCGCCGGCTGCGGCGAGCGCTTGTTGTCGCCCCCGCAGGCCGATGTGAGACAAGCAACCAAAGCGACGAAGACTCCGAGCGCGCTCCTCATACCTTCCTTTACGGGTGCCAGAAGGATGGAGGTTCGTACCCCAGTTCTGCTTGCGTGCGCGATGATTACAGCCGATCCCGGATCGCATGCTCCGCACGCCCACTACGAGCGGGATGGACGTACGAGGCGGACGAGCCGCGCGGCGGTTTACCGCGCCGCGCTGGGCGATCGCGTCAACGTCGCCCTCGCCGGCCTCAACGTGGCGGCGACGGTGCTGCTGACGGCGCCGATCCTCGCCCTGCCAGTGTTCGTGCTCGAGAGCCTCGAGATGTCGACGTGGGTGCCGGGCCTCCTGACCGGGCTTTTGACGGCGACGGCCGCCGCCGGTCTCATCCTCGTCACCCGCCTCGTCCAAGGCCGGAGGCGGCTGCGCAACATGCAGCTGGCGGTCAGCCTGTGGGCGCTCGCCTTCGCCTTCTTCCTCGTCTCCCCGCTCAACACCACCCTCGCCTACCTCGTCCTCTTCACCGGCACGTTCCTGATCGGCGTCGGCGAGGCGATCTACGCCTCGACCGCCGACGCGCTCCCGGCGGCGCTGGCGCCGGCGCACCTGCGCGGCCGCTACGCGGCGCTGCACCAGATGGCCTGGGGCGTGTCGGAGACGATCACACCGGTGCTGGTCGGGGTCGCGCTGGCCACTGGCGGCTACACGCTGTGGCTGATCCTGGCCGCGCTCGCGATCGCCGCCGCGGGCGCCTACCGCGCGCTCGAGCGGGCCGCCGGCACGCGCGACGGGGTCGCTGGTGCGGAGGTCAAGTCGGTCGAGGCCGCCGCGGCGTAGCGGGGCGTTAGCCCGACTGCGTCCGAGCTCCATCCTTCGCCGCTGCGCCGAGGAAGTCGAGCACGGCCGCGCGGACCCGATCATCGTTGAGGACGGTGTAATGGTCGCAGCGAGGCACGCGCTCGACCCGCGCGTGCGAAAGCCAGCGCTCGAGCTCGTCGCTCGCGCCCATGAACTGATCGTTCTCGGCGAGGATGAGCAGGACTGGTGCGGCAACCGGTCGTTCGGCGTCGAGGCCGCCGGGCCAGCCGCCGTTGCGCAGGAACGGCGCCAGCGCCTTCAAGTCGTTGCCGCCCTTCAAGGTGTTGCCGCCCGTCTCGGCGCTGCGGCGGATCGCTTGCGCCGTCGGCGAGGCAATCGCGTCGGTCGATTCGGCCTCGAACGCGGCGCGGATGTCGGCGATCTGCCACGGGTCGTGCAGCCGGTTCAGCGCGGCGTCGCCGACGCCGCTGACGATGATGCGGCCAACGCGACCGGGGTAGTCGCTCGCCAGCTTGAGCGCGACGCCGCCGCCCATCGAGAAGCCGAACAGGTCGGCGCGGTCGATGTCGAGGTGGTCGAGCAGGGCGACGACGTCGGCGGCCAGGTTCTCGGTCGTCACCCGACTGGCGTCGTAGACGCGCTCGCTTTCGCCGTGGCTGGGGAGGTCGAGGCCGACGACGCGATAGCCCCCGTCGGCCAGGAAATCGATCCAGCCACGGCGGCCCCAGTTGCCGGCGAGCGAGCTGGTGAAGCCGTGCAGCAGCACAACCGGCGCGCCGCTGCCGCGGACGTCGTAGTGCAGCGTGAGGCCGTCGACGTTAAGCGCGGGCATCAGCTTGCTCCGTTCTCTCGCCTCCCGCGGCCGCCTCCGGCGCAAGCAGTGAGCAGACGAGTTCGCTGCCGACGCCGCTGATCAAGAGGCGCTCCTTGCGATCGGCCAGCAAGCGCTGCGTCCAGACGGTGAAGCCGCCGTCGATGAGCGCGCGCTCGCGGCCGTCGGGGGTGGTGACGTAGCCGGCGAAGCAGAGGTCGTCGTAGTAGGCGCGGCCGTCGCTGCGGTCGGGAACGAACTCGACGATCGTGCCAGGGAACCGCTCTCGCAGTGGAGTGACGACGGACCGTTCGACGACGTCGTCGGTCGGCCCGCCAGCAAGTGGCGTGACGGCCACTCGCGTCGCTACGTCGGCCAGACCGATCTCCGCTAGGCGCCCGAGCAGCCGCAGGTAGATCCCGATTTGCTCGCGCAGCGCTTCGGCCTCGAACGCCCAGCCGCCACGGTCGCGCCCGGCGGTGCAGAGCGCGAACAGGCGAAAGTGCGCGCGCAGGTTCGGATCGTCGACGGACTGGCCGCGCAGCAGGCGATGGCTCGCGCAGAGCCTGACCGGCGGCGCGCCGCGCCGCGCGCCGCGGGCGCGCCGCTGCCGTGCGCACTCGAGCGCCATCACGTTCGTCGAGTCGCTGACGACCTCGCTGTTGCGGACCGTCGCCAGCGCCAAGTTCTGGTCGAGCCCGCTCAGCGCCGCGACGGCCCCGAGCGGGGCGACCGGCGCCAGCTCGACCGGCTCGAACGGCAGCGCCGCGGCCGCGAAGGCCAGCCGGTCGAACTCGAGCGTGCGGCGTGGGTCGATCGCGGCGAGTCGACTGAAGCGGCTGCCTCGTAGCGGCGGAGGACGTCCGGCGCGGCCAGGCCGCTCGCGCGGCGGCGGGAGACCTCAAGGAGCAGCGACTGCAGGTCGGTCGGCGCCAGCCGCGTGAGCGCGTCGACCAGATCCGGGATGCCCGTCGCGCGTGCGATGCGGTCGGTGATGCGGCTCATCGCCGTAGCTCGATGCCGAGCTGGCGCAGCATGCTGAGGTCGTCGCGCACCGCCCAGTGCTCGCGGATCTGGCCGTCGGCGACGCGGTAGATGTGCACGTGCGTGACCGTGTAGGACTGGCCGCTGACCGGGAGGGTGAGGCCGAACGCCTGCAGTTCCTGGTGCAGGGTGCGCGTGATCGTCATCAGCGCGACGACGTAGTCGCCCTCGGCGACGAGCAGGTCGATGACGTTGGCCGACCCCGGCATCCCGCCGACCTCGGCGGCCAGGCGCTTGAAGTCGTCGGTGCCCGAGCGGCCGGTGACGTGGTTGTAGAAGTCCGGCGCCAGGTAGCGATCGACAGCGTCGACACGGCCCTCGTCGAAGAGCTCGCGCGTGTAGCGGCGCACCAGCTCCTTGTTCGCTTCTGCGCTCACTGCCGTACCTTCCGCGCGTCGATCAGCGCGAGCAGCCCCTCGGGCACGAGTCTCGCCTGCCCGCGGAACTCTTCGAGCGACCGCCAGCGCGCGACGTACCTGGTCCCGTCGGGCTCAACGACCGGCACCTCGTTGGCGTCGTAGATCGGACGGTCGGCGAGGTCGACGTCGTAGATGAGGTGGAGCTCATGCCGCTTCTGCCCTGCCCAGTCGAAGATGTCTTCGATCGTCCCCAGGTAGTCACAGCGCGTCGCCGTCGCGCCGATCTCCTCACGAAGCTCACGCGCGACCGTCTGCTCGCCGGTCTCACCGAACTCGATGCCGCCGGCGAGCGGGACGCAGACGACCTCGCCGGTGTCGGGGTTGTGGTCCTCCCACAGGAGTATGCGATCGCCGTCGCGGATGACGGCGGCTGCGATCGGGCGGAGCGCGGCGGCGAAGCCGCGCGAGGTTCGCCCGCTGGCGGCCTCAGCCGGGGTCTCGACCGCCGGCGTCCACTCCTGCCCGTGCCAGCACATCTCCCAGAACTGCCACTCGTAGCGGCTCGACAGCAGGAACAGCTCGCGCAGCCGCGCCTGGCTCGCCGGCGCGAGCCCGTCCCCGAGGCCACCGATGTAGGCGTAGCCCCAGGCGCACGGCAGCAGCGCGGCTAAGAGCTCGCTCAGGTCGCCGTCGGCGGCAGTGCGGACGAGGAAGTCGGTGTAGGCCCGCGTCGTCGGCCACATCGGCTCGCGCTCGAGCTCGTCGCGGCCGATGCCGAACCGCGCGGCGTAGCGGCGGTGAAAGTCCATCTCCGTGTTCAGAGTCAGGTCGAGCACTCGCGCGTACCAACTCATCGACTCGAACCGGTCGGCCTTCGCCGCCGCCCAGGCGAAGACGCGGGCGAACTCCTCGAGGTAGCGGTAGTCCTGCCGCACCCAGCGCTTGAGCTTCTCCTCGTCGAGCGTCCCGTCGCCGATCCCGCGCACGAACGGATGGTCCAGCTGCGCCTCCCAGATCGGCCGCGCCGCCTCGTACAGGCTGTCGCTGAGCATCACGCGCCCTCCGGAACGCCGGGCCAGGTCTCGCCACTGATCGCCATCTCCCAGAAGGCGATCTCGTAATAGGTGGTCAGCTCGAACAGCTCGGCCATGCCTCCTCGCTCGTCGGCACCAGCATCGGCGGCGAGCGGGTCGACCTCGCTCTCGAGAGAGGCGACGTACTGCCCGAACGCATCGGAGGCCCAGTTGTCGACGAACGGCAGCCACTTCGAGTTCGGGCTGATGCCGTCGCGAACAACGCGCCAGGAGTCGTGGTAGGCGCACTCGGCGACGTAGAGCACCGTGTATGCCTCGGCATACGCGGCGCCGAGCGCCGTCGCCATCAGGAACTGCATGTAGGCGTGGGCGATGAACGCCGGCCGTGCGCCCGCGAGCTCGACGCCGACCTTGCCCGCCTGCTCCTCGAACAGCACGAGCTCCTTGCGCAGCGCCTCGATCGACTCGGCGAGCGGGTCGCGATGACGCGCCGGCGCCCGCGCCAGCAACGCAGCCAGGAAACGCACGCCCTGCGCGACGAACAGGTAGTCCTGGCGCATCCAACGCGCGAACGTCTCGTCGGCGATGATCCCGTCACAGGTCTGAACGAGAAAGGGGTGCGCGAGCATCCGCTCCCACAGCGGCGCCAGCCGCTGGCGCTGCTCAGCGCTGAACGACACCAGCCTCCAGTGATAGCAGCGACTGCGTCTCGGTGCTGACAGCCGCGACGATGGCGTCGAGCTCGGCGAGCACGAGGGCCGTCGCCTGGCGGATGAAGTCGCGCGTCGCGGCGTCGACGGCCTCCGGGATCTCGTCCTCGTCGATGACGTCGACGCGGCCGTCTGGGTAGGCGAGGACGTCGACGGCGTAGTCGTCCCAGACGAGCGCGTCCTCACTCAGCGATACGAAGCGCCCGATGTTCAGGTAGTGGACGAGCGTCTTGCCGGCATACAGCCAGTGGTAGACGTTGTACGGGCGGTCGCACCAGAAGTAGCCGGCCGACAGCGTCCCCGGCTGAAGCGTCATCCGCCCGCCAGCGACGACCTCGGCCTCGTCGATGCGACAGAGCAAGACCGCGCGCACGCCGGGCTCGAGCAGCAGCGGCTCGGTCGGGTACACGACGATCTTGCCGTCGAGCGTCCGTTTGATCTCGAGCATTTGTCGCGCGTCGGTCACAGCCATAGGCATAGCTCAGCTCGCCGGAGAAGGTGGCCGCTTCGTCGGCCATGCAGGCTGGTCGCGCCTGCGCTCGGGCGGCCGGGCGCTTCTCCGGCGTGGTCGAGATCGGAAGACGACGGCGCCGGTGTCAGCACGAGCAGCTGGACGAGCGGTGCGCAGCGCGTCGAGCTCGAATGGCTTCAGCAGCAGCGCGTCGGCACCGGCGTGACTGGCCTCGCCGAGGGCGAGGCCGTTGCCGCTCATGGCGATGATCGGCAGCTCGGGCCGCCGCACGCGGACGGCGCCGATCAGCTCTGCGCCGGAGCGGCCGGGCATGGCGATGTCGGTGATGACGAGCACGATGCGTTCATCAAGCGCGGCGAGCGCTTCCTCGTACGACGCGGCGGCGACCGCCCCGAGGCCGGCCTCCTCGAGAGCGGCGGCGACGAAACGCCGCACCTCGAGCACATCGTCGACGACTAACGCCAGCGGCGACGCTGCCCGGGTCGCTCGGCGGCGATAACGGAGCGGGTCAGGCACGGAGCACGGTCACGCCGGCGCGCTCGTAGGGGGCGACGAGCGCGTCGGCGGCCGCGCGCTCGGTGACGAGCTGAGTCAGCTCCTCGATCGGCACGACGACGAACGGTGCGGCGGTGCCGAGCTTGTCGGCGGTGGCGATAGCGACGACCTCGGCGGCACCGGCGATCATCGCCCTCAGCGTCGGCACGTCGTCGACGTGGCCGACGCTGACGCCGAGCTCGGGGTGGATGGCCCAGACGCTGAAGAAGCACAGGTCGGCCTGAACGCGACGAAGCGCGTCGACCGCCGCCGCGCCCATCGCCTCGAGCGCCGCCTTCTCGAAGCGGCCGCCGATCAGGTGGATGTCCAGATGCGGCCGGCTGGCCAGCTCGATCGCTACCGGCGGGCTGGTGGTGAAGATCGTCGCCCGGAGCTCGTGCGGCACCTCGCGGGCGAGCTCGACGACGCTCGTCCCGCCCGCGAGGACGACGACCGCTTCGTGGGGCAACAGGCGCGCGGCCGCCTTGGCGAGCGCGCGCTTCGCCGCCGGCGCCTGGCGCTCGCGCTCGGCGTAGCCGAGCGGGATCAGGTTCGGCGGCAGCGCTCCGCCGTGAACGCGCCGCAGCAGACCGGCCTCCGCCAGCTCCTGGAGGTCGCGGCGAATCGTGTCGTGGGAGACGCCGAGGGTGGCGCTCAGATCGGCGGCGACGACCTTACCGTCGCGCCCGAGCGTCTCGAGGATCAGCTGGCGCCGCTCGGCCGAGAGCACTTGCGTAGTTTCGCACGATTCTGCATGGTTGTGCGGAAATGGTCCCAGAGCCGTCGCGCCCCTCGCGAGGCCGTCCGTGACAGCGGTGAGGCCCGACGGCCGTCGACAAGGGCACGACGACCGGCTGGCGCGGGTCGTCGGCCGCACACGGGCGCGGGTTCTGGCCGCCGTCAACGAGCCCCAGACGACCGATCAGGTGGCACACGTCATCGGCGCGGCCAGCAGCACCGCGTCGGAGCACTTGACGGCGCTCCACGGGGCAGACCTGCTCACCCGCCGACGCGCCGGCCGGCACGTCTACTACCAGCTCAGTGCCCGCGGCCAGCGCCTGCTCGAGCTCTTGCGCGAAGAGCCGTAAAGCCTAGGAAACTTTCGGAAAAATCCGAATGCAATTTGTGCCGATGCGCGTTTAGGCTGCGGCCACCGGCTCCAGCTGACGGATAGCGCGCCGCCGTGCCAGGTGTGTCGGTGCGCGGCATCATCGGCGGATGAGTCTCGCCACTCGCAACGCTGACCCTCGCACTTGGCCTGTCGAGGCGGGTGGGCGCGATCTTGGTATTGGGCGCATCCCGCCTGCGGCTAGCGGGATGCGCCCTCTGCGGCGCGAGAGGAGCCGCCGGCTTAGGGCGTCGGGCAGGCGGCGCCGCCGACGAAGCCGCCACCGGTGGCGGGGAAGTCGACAGTGGCGCTGCCGGTCTCGGCGCCGGGGTTGTTGCCCTGGACGAAGGCGACGACGGCGGCGGTGTCGCCGGCGGCGCCGCCGTAGCCGGGCAGGCGGACGGTCGTGTTGAAGCGCTGGCGGAGCCGGAAGTCGTCGAGGCCGGCGACGGCGGAGCCGGCGAGGCTGTTGCCGGTGATCGCGGCGCAGGTGAAGCCGCCGTCGGTGGTGATCGCGCCGTTGCGCAGCAGCAGGCCGTTGCCGCCGCCTGTGGAGGGATTCGCGATCGAGTTCCCGGTCACGGTCGCGTTGATCGTCGGCGAGCCGTCGCGGCTGAGGATGTCGATCGCGGCGAAGCCGTCGTTCTGCCGGATCGTGTTGTTCGTGACCGCGGCGGTGAGCGTGCCCGCGCCCTGGCCGACGGTCGCGATCGCGGCGCTCTGCGCCCCGCCCGAGGCAGGCACGGCCGCGTCGCCGATCGTGTTGTTGTTGACCGTCCCCGAGAGCGTGGCCCCGGCGGTCGAGCTCGTCCCGATGTCGATGCCGATGGTCGGGAAGACGGCGCCCTGGATGTTGTTGCTCGCGAGCGTGAACGCCGTGTCCGAGCTGCCCGTCGTCGAGATCGTGATCCCGGCGCCGAGGTCGTTGCCGAACGGCGCACCGCGGTCGCCGGTCAAGGTGTTGCCCGAGTAGGTGACGCTGTTCGTGCCCGAGCTCGACGCGTTGGTCGAGAACTGGAAGTGATCGCCACGGTTGTTGTCGAACGTCGAGCCGGTCACGCTCGCCGTCATCGCGGCCGTGTCGTTCGCGTCGAGGTGGATGCCGTCGTTGCCAGTCGCCGCCGAGGCGTTGATGAAGCTGCTGCCGGTGACGGTCAGGTTCAGCGACCCGCTCGCGTCGGTCACGATCACGCCGTTCTCGGCGTAGGTGTTCACGCTCGAGCTCGAGATCGACGCCGTCCCGGTCAGCCCGCCGACGAAGTCGAGCCCGCTCTCGTTGACGGCGTTCCCGTTGTTGAAGACGGTCGAGTTCGCGAGCGTGAAGTTGACGACGCCCGAGCCGCGGATGCCGTCGTCGCCGCCGTTCTGGACCACGATCCAGGAGAAGCTCGGCGACCGCGTCGAGGTGAGCAGGATCCCGGCGCCGGTCGAGTTCTGAATCGTCCCGCCCGTGCCAGCCGCGCCGTTCCCGGCCACGGTCAGGCCGGCCGTCGCGCCCGTGTTGGTGAGCACGATCCCGTTCACGGCGCCGTTCGACGCGATCGAGCGGAACGTGAGGCCGCTCGCTCCGATCGTCGTGTTCGCGACGTTCAGCGCCGTCCCGGTCGTCGTCGCGATCGTGTTCGACGCGGTGTTGGCGTTGACCGTGCCGCCGCCGGTCGCCGTGAAGCCGGCGTTCGTTCCGGTGCTGATCGTCAGGCTTCCGGTCAGGTTCACCGTGGCGGCGGTGTTCGAGTTCAGCAAGATCCCCTGCCCGGTATCGGTGATGTTGCCGGTCAGGTTCACCGAGCCGCCGGAGCGGTTCTGGACCGAGACCGAGCGCGCGGTCGCGCTCGAGATCGCTGAGCCGACGCTGATCGTGCCGCTGGCCGCGCCCGAGAGCTGGAAGGCGTTCCCGGTTGCGCCACCGATCGAGGTGTTGCCGCCGATCGTCGCGTTCGTGACCGAGGTGCCGGTCACGCCTGCGCCTGACGTCCCGTTGACGTTGACGCGCTGGATCTCGACGCCGTTCGCCAGCCCGATGCCGGCGCCGCCCGAGTTGCCGATCGTCGGGTTCGTGCCGCCCGCCGGGACGAGCGTCACGTTGCCGGAACCGGGATCGACGACGAGGCCGTGCGGCTCGCCGGTCAGCCTCTGGCTCGCCTCGAGCGGGAGGCCGCCGCCATAGGTGCCGCTGTAGAGGAAGATGATGTCGCCGGTCGTGTCGGAGTCGCCCGCGCCGCCGGCGCCGTTCAGCGACGCCAGCGTGTTGAAGGGCGAGCTCGAGCGGCCGTCGCCGGCCCCTCCGGACCCGTTGACGTACCAGACGAGCACGTTCGCGATCGTGACGCTGACGGTGCCTGCGCTCTGCAGGGCGCCGTCCGTGACGTGGTACGTGAACGTGTCGACCTGGTTCTTGTCGCCGACGCCGGGCAGGAAGGTGAAGCTGCCGTCGGCCGCGATCGTCGCCGAGCCGCCGCCCGTCGAGGTGACCGTCTCGGCGACCGCGGACACCGTGTGCGGGAAGGTCGTGTCCTCGTCGCTGTCGTTGTTCGTGATCACGTTGCCGGTGAGGACGATGTGCGGGCCGCTGCCACTCGTCCCCAGCACGGCCAGCGTGTTTCCGACCGCGTTGCCGTAGCTGTCGGCGACAGCGACCGGCGGGTCGTTGACGTCGACGATCGAGATCGTGAATGCCTCGTCGAGGCTCGCGGCCGGAACCCCGTTGTCGGTCGCGCGGACGCGGATCGAGTACGAGCTCTTGACCTCGAAGTTGAAGACGGCGTTCGTCTTCAGGGTCGTCCCGTCGATCTGGAAGGAGGCGTTGTCGGTGTCGCCGGGGCCGGCGACGAGCGCGAAAGTGTGCGTCTGGCCGAGGTCCTGGTCGGTCGCCGAGAGCGTGCCGACGGCCGTGCCGACCGGCTCGTTCTCGTCCACGCTCGCGCTCGAGAGCGCGATGTCGCTCGGGGCGTCGTTCGCGTCCGTGACCGTGATCGTGAACTGCTTCTCGAACGTGCCGCCGCCGCCGTCGTCGGTGCGGATGCGGACGGACAGGGTGCTGTCCGCCTCGAAGTCGAACACAGCCGCCGTCTCGAGCACGTCGCCATCGATCTGGAAGGAGGCATTGTCCTCGTCGCCGGCGCCGGCAACGAGCGTGTAGGTGTGTGTCGAGCCCGGGTCGTCGACCGTCGTCAGCGTGCCGACGGCCGTCCCGGGCGGCTCGTTCTCGGCGACGCTCGAATTGCTGAGGTTGATGTCGCTCGGTGGCTCGTTGACGTTCGTGACCGTAATCGTGAATTGCTCCTCGAAGGTCAGGGAGCCGCCGTCCGTCGCCCCGACGCGGATCGAGTACGAGTTCTTGGTCTCGAAGTCGAAGACCGCGTTCGTCTCCAGCGTCGAGCCGTCGATCTGGAAGGAGGCGTTGTCGGTGTCGCCCGGGCCGGCGACGAGAGCGAAGGTGTGCGTGTCGCCGGCGTCCGGATCGGTCGCCGACAGCGTCCCGACCGCCGTACCCACCGGCTCGTTCTCGGCGACGCTCGCGTTCGAGAGCGCGATGTCGGTCGGCGCCTCGTTCACGTCCGTGACGGTGATCGTGAGTGCCTTCTCGAAAGTGCCGCCGGCGCCGTCGTCGGCGCGCACGCGCACCGAGAGGCTCGAGTCAGCTTCGAAGTCGAGCGACTGCGCGGTCTGCAGCGTCGAGCCGGAGATCTGGAACTTCGCGTTGTCGTCGTCGCCGGAGCCCGCGACAAGGCTGAACGTGTGCGTCGCGCCCGCGTCCTGGTCGGTCGCGGACAGCGTGCCCACGTTCGTCCCGGCGGGCTCGTTCTCGGCCACGGACGAGTTCGAGAGCGCGATGTCGCTGGGCGGGTCGTTCGCGTTCGTGACCGTGATCGTGAACGACTCCTCGTAGCCGCTGCTCCCGTCGAACGTGCGGATGCGTACCGAGAGGCTCGAGTCCGCCTCGAAGTCGAGCGGCACGGCGGTCTGCAGCGTCGACCCGGAGATCTGGAACTTCGCGTTGTCCTCGTCGCCGGCGCCGGCGACGAGCGAGTATGTGTGCGTGTCGCCCGGGTCGGGGTCGGTCGTCGTCAGCGTGCCGACGTTCGTCCCGCCCGGCTGGTTCTCCTGCACGGTCGAGTTCGAGAGCTGGATGTCGGTTGGCGGAGCGTTCTCGACGACGTCCGTGATCGTGATCGTGAAGGCCTCCTCGTAGAACAGGCCGAGCAGGTCGGTGGCGCGGACGCGGATCGAGTACGAGCTCTTCGTCTCGTAGTCGAAGACGGCGTTCGTCTTCAACGTCGAGCCGGTGATCTGGAAAGACGCGTTGTCGGCGTCACCCGTCCCGGAGACGAGCGTAAACGTGTGGCTGTCGCCGGCGTCGGGATCGGTCGCGGAGAGCGTGCCGACGGTCGTTCCGACAGGCTCGTTTTCGGCCACACTCGAGTTCGAGAGCGCGATGTCGGTCGGCGGGTGGTCGACGACGACGAAGGCCGTCTCGTTGCCCGAGCAGCTGGCCGGGTCGGCGACCTTGCGCAGCACGTTGCCGTTCGAGGTGTCGGCACAGAAGTAGGCCGGCGTCGCCGCCGGTGCCGTGAACGTGGTTCCAGCGCCGCTGCAGGCGCCGCGACGGACGGAGCCGTCCGGCTTGGCGCAGAGCGTGACCGGGCTGGCGACGCTGAAGGTGACGACGTTCTCTGTCTTTGGATTGCAGTCGGCCGGGCTGGTGGCGGCGCGCATCAGCCCGTTGCTCTTCTTCGCGCAGGCGTACTGGAGGTCCGCCGGAGGGTCGACGGCCAAGGCCGAGCCGGCTACGAGGCCGACGAGCGCCGCGCAGACGACCAGGGCACCAAGCGTCAGCGCTCGTAGGGGTGTCGGCCTCATTGGCAGCTCCGTTCGATCGTCGCCCGCGCATGGGGCTTTGGGTGGACGTTGGGCAAGGGCCGGGAGCTCACAGCGTGCGGGTTCCGGTGGGGAACCGCAGGGAGGGACAAGCCGGGAGGACGACGCTGCGGCCAACTCGATTCCTCACTGATGCCCTCCCTCGACCCTGATTCGCCTGCTAATTCTCGGCGCGAATGTGGCGCCGGCTTAATCGTTAGCTATTCACACTTGCTGAAATCTGTCAAGATATTCGGGATCTTCCGAATTTCGTCGGCCAGAATTTCATTCGGGTTTAACCGAATCCCTAGCAAAAGCAGCGCTACAGCGCGAATGGCGCTCGGGCGACGGGCCGGTGTCACGACCGAGATAAGGCCGTCCGCGGTTGCACCGGGCAGGTTTGGCTTGCGCTAGTGATCGTCTTCGACGAGCAGCGCGACTAGCCGGCGGCCGCGCTCGCTGAGCTCGTAGTAGACGAGCCGTTGCTCGCGACGTCGCGTCGCTAGACCGGCGTTCGCCAGAGCGTTCAGATGCTCCGAGGCGGTGCTGTTCGCGGCGCCAATCTCCTCGGCGACCTGCTCCGTCGTCCGCGCCTGCCGCAGCGCGAGGAGAACGCGGGCGCGCGCGCGGCCGAGGACCGTCGCCATGCGCTCAACGTCGTCGGCCGACGCTTCTGTGGAGTTCGCTGCGCCTGACGATGGCGGCGTGCCACTACCGCCGGCGACGGGCCTGCGCTGACTCGGACGGAGCTCCGAGCGGGGAATCATGGCCGGAAGCGCGCTGGGATCTCGGCCTCCAGGCGCAGGAGGCGCGCGATCAGGCGCAGGTCATCGAGGTCGAACGGCTTCTGCAAGAGGGCATCGGCGCCGGCTCGCCCGGCCTCGACCAGAAGCGATCGATCGGCCGACATGCAGGCCACCGGCAGCTCGGGCCGGCGGGCGCGCAGCTCCTTGAGCAGCTCGAGACCGGAGCGTCCGCCAAGATTGATGTCGGTGATGACGCGTGAGACGCCGTGCTCGGCCAGATCGAGCGCCTCCTCGTAGCTCGCGGCCGAGAGCACCGGCTCGCCCTCAGCCGTCAGCGTCTCGACGAAGAGCCGCCGCAGCAGCGGAAGGTTCTCGACGATCAAGACGGTCATGCCGCCTCCGATCGGTAATGGGGCAGCTTGCTGCTCCCGGGAAGAGGGATTCCCGTCTGTTCACGTAAAATGCCTTACGCATGCATTCTGATCGCGTCAACCTTATCGCGGCCGCGACCCAATTGATGGCCGACACTGGCGAGCAGGCGGTCCAGCAGGTGCTGGAGCTCGGCGGCGCGGCGCCAGCCGCAATGGCGCTGTTACACGCGCGGCCTGGCCTCAGCCTCGACGAGCTGCGCCGCCCGCTCGCGCTCTCGCAGCCGGGTGGCGTTCGCCTCGTCGACCGACTGGAGGCGCGCGCTTGGGTCGAGCGGCGCCAGGGCGACGGACGGCGGCTCGCCCTCTACCTCACTCCCGCCGGCCGGCAGCTGGTACAGCAGACACTCACTCAACGCGGCAACGCGCTCGACGCGCTCGTCCGGCCGCTGAGCGAAGCCGAGCAGACTGAGCTCGTACGCCTGCTCGAAAAAATCCTTGTCGCCCATGTGGTCGAGGCCGGCGACCGCGAGCGCGTCTGTCGCCTCTGTAGTCGTAACCAATGCGTTTCCTGTCCGCTCGCCGCTGCCGCCGGCACCGCGCTCGAGCGCGATCGTCGCCTGAGCGAGCTCGACCTCGAGCTCCGCCTCGACGAAGGCGACGCCTCGCAGCAGGAGCTGACCCGGCTGCTGGCCGACGCCGAGCGGGCCGGTGATCAGCCGGCGGCGGCCAAAGCGCAGGCGCGCCTCGGCGCGGTGGCGATGGCGCGCGGCGACTACGACGAGGTGATCAACCGGCTAGAAGAGGCGCGCCCGTACCTGTCGCCAATTTCCGACGCGCTCGCCGTCGCCACACTGGCCCGCGCCTACACAGTCAGCGGCAAGGCTGATGAGGCCGTCGGCCTCTTGCAGGATGCACTCATCGAGATCGATGAGCGCGCGCCTGCGAACGCGATCGTCTGGGTGCGCTTTGCTGTCTACTTGAGCTATGCGCTGACCGACGGCGGCCGCTACGCCGAGGCGCGGAACATTCTCCGCCAGGCCGTCTGGCGCTCGAAAGGAGTCCAGGATTTCTATACACGCGCCCGCGTCCACTGGGCGGCCGGTCGCTTGGCGATGTTCGAGCGCGAGCTGCGCTCGGCCGGCCATCATTTCGGCCGTGTTATTCGGCTTCTCGAACAGAGCGAAGACGATCGTCTGCTCGGCCGCGCCTACCTCTCGCAGGCCGCCGTCAGCACGATGGCCGGGCGGCCCGACGAGGCGCGCCCGGATCTCCGCCGTGCCGAAACCCTGCTCGGCTCGCATCCCGATAAGAACGACCTCTGTTGGTTGCGGATCGAGCAAGCACGGCAGGCGATCGCCTCCGGGGCAGCCGACCCGGCGATCGCCTTCGCGCGCAAGGCCGTCGATCTGCTCGGCGACAGCGACGCGGCCGCACGTGGCGCGGCGCACGACACCCTCGGACGGGCGCTGGCCGCTCAAGGAAATATCGATGGTGCGGATGCCGCGTTCGCCGAGGCGGTCGCGGTGCTCCGCGCCCAAAGCGAGTGGTACGACGCCGCCGAGGCTGCGCAAGCGTGGTCCGAAGCGCTCGCCGGGGGCGGGCGCACAGCCGAGGCCGAGCGGGCGCGCGAGATCGCCGGCCAGCTAACGGCCGAAGCCGAGGCGGCCTCGCAGCGAACGCCGCAGCCATCAGTAGCGCGGCACGGGGCGGGGATCTGACGCCGGACTGTGTCAGCGGCGCCTCGTTGGCCGCGCTCGCGTGAGCGCCCGCAGCGTGCTGGCCGTTGCCTGCCTCACGGCGATAGCGAACGGCGGCTGCAGCGGAGGCGACAAGACAGACATGACCACCGCTCCAGAGCCTTCCGAGCCGTCCCCGTCCGTGCCGATGGCGACCGACCCGGCAGCCCTAATCGGCAAGCCGCAGGGTCAGACCCTCGAGATGACCGCCGGGCCTTCGACCACCCGGTTCACGATCACCGCGCTGCCGCCGCCCCAGCACACGTGGGACGTACACGTCGACACGCCACTGACCGCGGACGTCGCCGTCAGCATCCGTACCTGGTACGGGCAGCGGCTACGGGTGCTCGATACGACACACGACCAGGCGTCCTGCGAGGTGCAAGGCGAGCGCTCGGTCTGCTCGCTGGCCTTCCCGAGGCTGGAAGCGCAGCGCCCCGGCAAGTGGACGGTCATTGTCGTGAAGCGGTCACAACCAGCGGCGCGCGTACGCGTCGAAGTGATCTTCAACAAGGAGTGACTCCCTCGGAGCAGGTCAACCAAAAGGAGGGATCGATGGCAATCGAGCAATCGAAACGTCGGATCGCTGCCGGCCGGGTCTCCTGGACGCCTCGGCCCTGTGCGCCATCGCGACGGTGGCGCCCGACGGCCGCGCCCATGTCAACACGGCGTACTTCGCGTGGAGCCTCGAGTTCGAGCTTGTCTGGATGTCGGATCCCAGCGCGAAGCACTCGCGCAACATCCGCACAAACGACACGATCGCGATCGCCGTCTACGACTCGACTCAGACGTGGGGCACGGCCGACCGGGGAATCCAGCTCTTCGGGTCGGCGCGCCCAGTTGAGCACGCCGACGCCGAGGAGGCCGAGGCGATCTACGCGAAGCGATTCGTTGACTATCGCCAAACAGATTTCGGCGCCTACCGCTTCTATCTCTTCCGCCCGCGCCGACTCAAGCTCTTCGACGAGCGCGAGCTCGGTCCCGGCATGTTCGTAACGGCGCGCGTCGGTGACGCCGGTCGATTGGCGTGGGAGCGGACAGAGGTCTACCGCTCCGCGCCGTGACAAGCTGCCTCGCACGCTGCCGCGGGTCGCAACGCTTTGACGCTCCGGTGGCGCGTACTTCAGATCCGCGCAAGTCGAACAATGCGACGTCGCGTCTTCCCGGCGGGGTGTTCGTCCGTTCGGCTTACGAGGCTCAGCAGGCGGCGCCTATCCGATGCCGGCGGCTGTGTGGCGCTGGGATCGACCCCTTTGCCCCGATCGCCGTCGCGGTCACCGCGCTCTCAGCTCAGGTCGCGCCGTCCGCGGCGCACCGTCGCGCGCGCGCCCGCCCTCGACGTCGCACCGCACCGGCGTCAGCGCCGCCGCGGAGCCGCTTCCAACCTGCTCACGTCTGACCCGATCTCTTCGGAACTGTCGCCGAGTAGGTAGCGCGGCCCACTACCGAGCTGGGATGCGGCGTCGCCGGGGTTGTAGAGGCGACAGCGCTGCAGCGACAGGCAGCCACAGCCGATGCACCCGGTCAAGTCGTCGCGCAGGCGCTCGAGCGTCGCGATGCGCTCGCTTAGCTCCTCTCTCCAGACCCGCGATAGCCGCTCCCACTCGGCGCGCGTCGGAGCGCGGTCCCCGGGCAAGTGTGAGAGCGTCTCGCCGATCTCGTTCAGCGTGAGGCCCATGCGCTGCGCGACGCGGATCACCGCGACGCGACGCAACACGTGCCGCCGATACAAACGCTGACCGCCACCGCTGCGTTCGGAACGAATGAGCCCGATCGATTCATAGAAGCGCAGCGCCGAAGGCGCCAGCCCGCTTCGCCCCGCCACCTCGCCGATCGGCAGCAGGTCGGCAGCGTTCGGAGCACGCCCGGCAAGGCGAGGGCTTGACATAAAGTTAACTTTAACTCTTATTCTCGGATAAAGCGAGGCCACCGTGAGGTGGCGGATCAGAAAGGAGCCGAGATGGCGAGTGCGGAGCTCAGGTGGCCGAACTGGATCGGTGTCGTCGTCGAGGACCTGCAGGCGCAACGGGGCTTCTACCGCGACGCAATCGGGCTCAGCGAGCTCGGCGCCGGTGAGGGGTGGGTGCACTTCGACATGGGCTTCCCGAACATCCTCGAGCTGCTGCAGCGCAGCGACGAGCCGGAGTACGACCGAGCGCGCTACCAGGTCGGGTTCGCGACCGACGACATCCACGCCGCTCGTGACGCCTTGGTCGCGCGCGGCGTCGAAGCCGTAACGGAGATCGACGGCGGAGAGGACGCCCAGGGTTACTGGTGCTACTTCAGGGACGCCGAGGGCAACATCTTCGAGCTCAGCCAGCGCCTGGGGAGCAGCTGGAAATAGCACGCAACGGCGCCACCGCAGACAACATCGGGCGCGAGCGATGAAGACGCCACGTCGACGCTTGCTGATTGCAGCCATGTTCGTCGACACCTTCGGCGGCGGCCTGCTCGTTCCGTTCGAGCTCGTCTACGCGCTCAAGGTTGTGAACCTGTCCCTGCCGATCGCCGGGCTGATCCTGTCGATCGGCGCGGGGGCGAGCATCGCAGCCGGCCCGGTTGCCGGCGCGGCGGTCGACCGCCTCGGACCCGTGCGAGTCGTCGTCGCCGCCAACCTGCTCGGTGTCGCCGGCTGCGCCTCGCTCCTGCTGTGGACGAGCGCCTGGGGATACGGCCTCGCCGCCTTCCTGCTCAGTGCGAACCTCCGCATCTTCTGGGCCGCTTACACGCCGCTCGTCGCATCGATAGCGGCGGCGGATGAACTTGAGCGCTGGTTCGGCCGGCTCCGTGGCGCGCGCTATGTCGGGCTCTCCGCCGGCCAGGCGCTGTCCGGCCTCGCATTCGTCGCCGGCGAGACCGACGGGCTGCGGATGATCGTCATCGCCAATGGACTCAGCTTCGCCGCCGTCGTCGCGTTCGTCTTGCTCGCGGTTCGCGGTGCGCCCATCACCGCGGCCGCCGAGGAGCGCGACTCGCGCGGCGGCTATCGCGCCGCGCTCGCCGACCGCGTCAACGTCGCCTTGGCTGGCCTTAACGTGGCGGCGACCGTCCTGCTAACGGCGCCGATTCTGGCGCTCCCTGTGTTCGTGCTCGAGCAGCTCGACATGTCAACGTGGGTTCCGGGTCTTGTGACCGGGCTGGTGACGGCGACCGCCGCCGCGGGGCTGATCTTCGTCAGTCGCCTCGTTCGCGGCCGGCGGCGGCTGCGGAACATGCAGCTCGCGATCAGCCTCTGGACGGTCGCGTTCCTGTTCTTCCTCGTCGCGCCTATCAGCGCCTCCTTTGCCTATGTCGTCCTCTTCTCCGGCGCGTTCTTGGTTGGCGTCGGCGAGGCGATCTACGCGCCGACGGCCGATGCTCTACCGGCGGCGCTCGCGCCGCTGCATCTGCGCGGCCGCTACGCGGCGCTCCACCAGATGGCGTGGGGCGTGTCGGAGACGGTGGCTCCGGCGCTGGTCGCGGTCGCGCTGGCGAGCAGCGCGTACACCCTTTGGGCGACCCTCGCCGCGCTCGCTATCGCCACGACCCTCGCCTACCGGACTCTCGAACAACCAGCGGGAGAGCGCGACGGAGTGGCCGGTGCCGAGATCGACACGACCGAGCCGGCCGCGGCCTAACCGCTCATGCCAGCGTTCCGAAAGTGGGATTTCTAGCGATCAAGTGTGATCGTCGAAGGGCCGAAGGCAAGGAAATGAATCGCCGCTCCATCGCATCGATATTGGTCACCTTGCTTGGGCTGGCAACGGTCGGCGTCGGATGCAACGGTGACGAAACGAAGGCCAGCTACGTCGACGACGCCAACGCCATCTGCGCCAGAGTCGTCGACCAGTTTCCCGACCGTTCCGCCATTCAGCCCGGCGGCCCCGCGGCCGACGAGGCGTTCCGCGAGCTAGCGACGGCGCGGGGCAACGCGATCCGTGAGCTGCGCCGCCTCGAGCCGCCAGCAGACGACGCAGCGACGGCAGCGAAGATGCTGCGACAGCTTGGAAAGAGCCAGAGGCTGCTGGAAGAGGCTCAGCGCCTTGGCGAGAGCGAGATGGTGCTACCGACGCTCATTGCCGCCGCTCACGAGGACGACGAGGCCCATGCGGCCGCCCGCTCTCTCGGACTCGAAGGCTGCGCCCGGCTCTAGCCCCCATGTCGACAACTCTGCTCCAACGATCCGGCGCACTCGGCCTCCCGTTCCAGTACGCAGGGCAGCAGCCGCTTCATGCGTCACCGCCCTCGCGCCGATACGTCGGCGAAGTACATGGCGCATCGCGCTACTGAGAACGCGGCGTCTCGCCGGTCGTACTTGGCCGGGATCCTGCACGGGTAGACCGGTAGCGCCGAGCACCTACCCTCGACAGGCCGATGCGCCCGCTGGTGACCGACGCGTCTAGGGCCGCTTCTTCGGCTTCGGCAGGCGGTCTTCGAGCCGCCCGGCCGGCGGATTTCTGATCCCGCCGGGCCCCAAGATCCCGCCGGATTTGCGCATCTGCTCCTCAACGTAGCGCTCGAGCTCTCCCGGCTTCGGCGCCGGGGGAAAGAGGCTGCACTCGTCGAGGCCGTAGGAGTGGGCGATCGTGCCACCCTTCATCCCTGAGTCGGCCATGGCGGCGATTGGCACAAGGGCCATTTCGCCCTCGGCCTCCGGAAGCGCTCTTGCGGCGCGAATCGCGTCATCGAAATGTCTCAGCATGCGCTTGAACCGCCTCGCTTCGGCCGGCGGCGGCGCCAGGTCATGCAGCTCGTCAACAGTGACCGCCCACGCGTTAACGATCGCCGCCATCTGCTTCGCCGTAGGTGGCGTCGTCGTTTTGGCGAGATCGGCATAGCGGTCTTCCATGCGCGCGCAAATGCGCGTGGCCGCGGCGACCAGATCGGCGCGGCCTGTGTCGACGATCGCTTTAGCCGGCGGCGCCTGGGCTGCCGGTCTCGGTGTCGCCTGGTCTGTGTCTGCAGGCGCGCCGCCGCAGCCGGTGACGATGGCGGCGAGAGCGAGGACGACGAGTAGCGATGTGCGGTGCGTCACACACTGAACTTCGTCCGTGCGAGCCCCCGTCGCGATCCCCCAAACGAAATCGGAAATGGCCGATTCCATGAGCGGCCTGGGCGCGCCTTAGGTTCTCCCGCACCAGCTCGACTCTGTCTCTTCAGAGGCGGCGATCTCGCGGCGCAGCGGACCGTGCTTCGCCGCCGTCTTCGTTGCCCTTAGGACCAGCTAGAGGAGGCCCGCCGTCAGTGACGGCGGGCCTCCCGCTCGAGTATCCGGCTACATTCGACCCGCGTCGATCATGCACGCGCCGTTACTCGCTCCAGGGGAGCTCGTCCCAACGGTCGGGCCGCGCGACGTGCCACTGATCACGCCACGGCGGGTTTGGCTCGCTCGTGTCGCTGTCGACACTCGCGCCGTAGCGGAGGGCAGCCTCCGAGCGCTTGTAAATGCGCCAGAAGGTGTCGTCGTCGAAGTCGCGGTTACCCGCGCCGAGAATCACACACGGCCCGTCGCCGGCGCCGATGAAGGTGTGCGCCGTGCCGGGCGGGCAGTGCACGAAGTCCCAGGCGTGGAGGTGACGTTCCTCGTCCTCGATGATCAGGATGCACTCGCCCATGAGGATGAAGAAGTCCTCCTCAACCGACTCGGCGTGATATAGGCCGGCCGGCTGCCCCGGTGAGGCGACGCGGAGGGTGAAACCCGCCCCCGGTTTGATGTACTCGTTGAGATCCGGACGACCGCGCAAGACGAAGTCGTCGGACTCGAAGATGCAGACGCCGCCGGTGCTGTCGTTGTTGACCCAGGCGGCCTCTCGCGCGTTGACAACGAACCACCCTGGGGATACCGGGGTGAGCCCTGATGTGATGGATTCGAGTTTTGCTTCTTCGACCATTGGATTCTCCTTCTGTCAATCAGCACGCGGCTACGCGTGATCAGCATGGTGCGGCGACCGCGCACGCGCACGGCGCCGCCGAACAACCACCTAGAAGGTGCGGTCGGCAGGACGTGAAATTCGCGCCCTAGCTCTATTCGTGAAAGACGCGCGCCTCGTCAGGGCAGCGACGTCCTTGAGCTCAGATGCCGGGATCCGCCACGGCCACGATTCTAGTGTTTCGCGTTACCCGCGCACGACCCGCTGCCTACACTTCTGTTTGCCGTTGCCCGCGCGCCGATCTGGCGGCATCGCAGTGTCCGGGCCGCTCTCGTCGGCACGATCGGCAGCGCGCCGGTCCTGTTCACGAGCGGAGCCCAGGTCAAGGTCTACCGCGGGGATGGCTCGGACCCTGCCCTGCCGATGCGCGCACTCCGCGCGCTCCCGTTCGATCAACGACGTCGAGCCCGTGATCGGCGCCAGTGGCCCGATTCCCGGCCCACCGCCAGGCGTGCTCGCTCGCACGCGCGCCTGCCAGCGTTCTTAACGCCGGCCGACATTCGCTCTCCCGCGCGCGCGCTCGATCGGAGCAGAATCCCAACAGCTCCGCGTCGCGACGCGGCCGTGAGTGTGAAGCCTTATGGAGCCGGAAGCCGTCCCTGCTCGCCGAAGAGGCCACGGGAGTCACACCGAGATTCTCCGCCGCCGCCAACGCCGTGCATGGAAGCGAAGCGCCTGAACCATGTCCCCGCGAATCGAGTGGCGTGGTCCGATAGGGCGATTCAGCCCCCGCGGTTGGCGAGACGGCGGCGAACGAGAACGCCAGCCGCTATGGCGAGGCCAGCTAGCACTGCGTATCCGAGTCCGAGATACCAACCGGATACTTCGACGTCTTCCCCGACGCCGACCCGCATCCCGAGCCCGACCGCTGCGGCGAGTGTCCACCACCTCCCGAGGATCACTCCGATCGCGAAGCTTCCAGCGACTAGGGCGAGATACAGCATCGCCCGCTCTGAATCGGCCCGACTCGACGGTGGCTTAAGTCGCTCACCACCGTTAGCAGCTCCCTGACGGGATGCGATGTCCTCAGAGCTTTCGCCGAGCAGATAGCGCGGGCCGGTGCCAAGAGTCGCGGCGGCGGCGCCGGGGTTGTAAAGGCGACAGCGATGCAGCGACAGGCAGCCGCAGCCGATGCATCCGGCCAAATCGTCGCGGAGGCCCTCCGAAGTCGAGGCGCGCCGCGCGGCGGCGTAATAGCTCCCCGCAGTGACATGGCGCCGCTCAGGAGGTGCAGCGTCGCAGACAGAGCCCGAAGGCCGGCGATACGACTCGGGACTGGGCGGCCTACAGTCTCAGCGACAGTGAGATCGCAAGCGCGTTACGACGAGATTGCCGAGCTGTACGACGAGATGGTCGGCGACGATACGAGCGACGCCGTCTCCGCGGCGCTGTTCGACCTCGTGCCTGACCCACGCGGACTGCGTCTGCTCGACCTAGCGTGCGGGCAGGGACGCATCAGCCGCGAATTGGCGCGCCGCGGCGCGGTCATCGTCGGCGCCGACGTGTCGGCCGCGCTCCTCGAGCGCGCGCGCGCTTTGGAGGAGCGCAGGCCGCTCGGCATCGCATACGTCCACGCCGATGCCATGTCGCCCGACGCGCTGCAAGGGGAGGTGTTCAAAGGCGTCGTCTGCCACTTCGGGCTGTCCGACATTCCCGACCTCGGCGCGACGTGCGCGACGGTGCGGCGCGTGACTGAGCCGGGTGCGTGGTTCGTGTTCGCGATCTTGCACCCGTGCTTCGCCGGCTGGGGTGACAACGCGCCGAGCAGCTGGCCGACCGACGCGACCTACTACAACGAAGGCTGGTGGCTGGCCTCGAACACCGGGCTGCGCGGCAAGGTCGGCGCGACCCACCGCACGTTGTCGACGTACCTGAACACGCTCGTCGAGCACGACCTCGCCGTCGAGCGCCTGGGAGAGCCGAAGCCGGGCTCGGAGTGGCCGGCGGCGCGCGGCCTTCCTTCGGGGCCTGTCTACCTCGTGGTGCGCTGTCGGCGCTTGTAGCCAGTCGGGCATCAACCGCCGCGCCCCGTCGCTGTGCACGCCGACGGCTGAGGCGCGAAGTCGCCTACCACGCATGAGCGCCAGCTGTAGGTGGTCGAGTCTCTCGGCATGCGTGGGCACGAGATCGAACGTGGGGCAGACGCATAGTTCAGCGTCGGCGCACCCGTCATCTGGGCCTTGTCAGAGTTCACTGCAGACCAGTCGAGCGACCTCGAGCAACGCGCGCGCTGGCTCGGTCTGCTCGCAGTCGGGATGCCAACTAGATCCCACGATGCGAGCACTATTGGGTTGGCTGCACGAACCTCGTCAGCGCTCGCATTCGTAGCCGAGGTATGCGGATTCCCGTTGCCGTCGCTCTTGCTTCGGCCGTCTGTCTTGCATCCGGTTGTGGCGATACCGAGGCTCCTCAGACTCGTGAGGAGACGCGACCGCCCCTAACAGCAGCGCGGCTCCGCGAGCTCGAGCTCACTCGTGACATCCCTGGCCTCGTGGGCGCGGCCTGCGCGGAGGCTCGCCGCCTCGTTCGTGTCCGCGTCGTTTGCCCGAGGCTGATACCCGATATCCCGCTGCTCAGGAGCGAGGGTCTCTGGGGCTCGATGACCTTCGAGGGCGAGGCTCGCGTGTGGGAGATCAGTTTCACGAACGCCGGCGGCTTCCACGGCCGGCCGCTCAAGGGCGTCGAGCACTGGATCGTTGGCGGCGGCAAGACCAAGATCGTCGAGAAGTGGGTCCTCTCGGACTTCGTCCATGAGGCGAAGGGCGACGCGCTGCTCGTCCGCACGGTCAGCGCGCGCGGCCGGCGCGTGCGCATCTACCGCTTCCCGCGCTACCCGGCGGGTGGGGCCAACGGCAGCCACTGGGCCGCGCTCGTTGAGATCGGCGACGAGGTCGTCTTCGCCTCCCTCCACGGCGAGCGCTACGTCGATGCGGCGGTCGAGATGGCGGTCGACCTCGCAATTCGGGCGGAGCGGTAACACTCGCCGGCGAGCGGAAGGGCGCATGTGGCCAGTTCGGCGCGGCGATCGGGCGCAGGAGGCCGGGAGATAAGAGTCAGCGTCCCCGCTCGAGGCTCGGCCGCGGCCGGGTTAATTCGGCACCAGCTCGAGCTCGAGCGCGGCGCTCACTTCGCGGGCGGCGTCGATGAATGCGCGCGCCGCCGGCGAGCGATGGCGGTCGCGGTGCCAGGCAACGGCAATGCGTCGCGGTGGCACCGGCGGTTCGAGCGACAGCACCGTCACGCGTGCGTCGTCACCCGGCGTGACCGCGAGGAGTGGTACGAGCGCGACGCCAAAGCCGGCGGCGACGAGACCCTGGAGCGTGCCGTTGTTGTCGGAGCGGAAGGCGAACTCGAGCGTGTAGCCGCAGGCGCGCAGGGCGTCGTGCAACTTCACGCCGGTCGCGGCGCAGCCGATGATCGGCATGCCGCCGATGTCGTCGATCGTCGCCTCGTCGCGCTCGGCGAGCTGGCTGTCGGCGGGGACGAGGAGGATGTACGGGTCGCTCATGAGCTCGAGCGCCTCGAACGGGCCGTCGGGCAGTGGCTGGCTGCAGAAGGCGAGGTCGAGTTCGCCGCGCTCGAGCAGGCCGTAGAGCTCCTGATCGGTGTGCGGCTCGGACAGGGCTATCTGGACGGCCGGCCAGTCGCCGACGAAGCGGCGCATCACCGCCGGGAGCAGGCGTGTGCCGATGCTCTGGTAGGTGCCGATGCTCAGCCGCCCGGCCTCGCCCGCGTGCAGCGCGGCGATATCCGCGCGCGCGGCATCGAGGCGGGCGACGATCGCCTCGGCGTGGCGAAGGAGCACGGCCCCGGACTCGGTGAGCGAGGCTCTGCGGGCGCCGCCGGGGCGCTCGATCAGCTTCTCGCCGACGATGCGCTCGAGAGTCGCGATCTGCTGGCTGACGGCCGATTGCGTGTAGCCGAGCTCGGCGGCGGCACGGCCGAACGAGCCAGTGCGGGCGACGGTGTCGAGGGCGACGATGTGGCGGAACTCGAGTCCGAGCCACGTATCAGTTTCATTAAGGGTTTGCACGATTAACCGGATTGGTGTTAATAGGGTACCTGCAGCCACGATGGACGGGAATGGAACTTGTCCTGCCGCGCATCGACCGGCCGCTGCTGAACGCCCTCGCCGCTCGCGGCTTCGAGCCGCGCACCGTCGAAGGCGGCGACGCGGCGCGCGAGCTCGTTTTGTCGCTGCTTCCGCCGGGGGCGCTTGTCTCGACCGGCGGCTCGACGACGCTCGAGGAGATCGGGCTGATCGACGCGCTCACTGCTTCGAAGAACTTCCACTACGGCAACCTCGACTGGCTGGCCGAGGACGACGCGCTGGAACGCCTGCAAGTGCGCAAGCGCAACGTCATCTTCGCCGACGCGTTCATCGGCTCCGTGCAAGCCGTCGCCCGTACCGGCCAAGTCGTCGGCTGCGACGCGATGGGCACGCGCCAGGGCCCGTACGTCTGGGGACCAGCGCGGATCATCTGGATCGTGGGCGCGAACAAGATCGTCCGCGACCTCGACGGCGCGATCAGGCGCGTCTACCAGATCGCCTTTCCGCTCGAGGACGTGCGCGTCCGCGAGGCCGAAGGCGTGGCCGGTAGCGGCGTCAATAAGCTCGTCGTCTATGAGCGGGAGCCAATCCCTGGCCGGACGACGATCGTGCTCGTCGAGGAGGCGCTCGGTTACTGATGCGCGCCCCGCCTCGACTGCGCGGTGGCCTTGGCACGCGGCTTCTCCTGCTCACCGCCGGGCTGTTCCTGTTCGCCACCGGCATCGTCGCCCTGCTTGAGTCCGGGCTCGGGTTGTCGCCGTGGGACGTCCTCCATCAGGGGCTGGCGCAGCAGACGCCGCTGTCGTTCGGCGCGGCCAACATCGTCGTCAGCGCCGTCGTGCTCGCCGGCGCGTGGCTCCTTGGCGCGCGCATCGGCGTCGGCACGCTGGCGAACGCGATTCTCGTCGGCACGTTCGTCGAGGTGGTGAGCTCGCTCGAGCCTGTCGTGGCACTGGCCGAGGCGCCTCTCGCGGTCCGCATCGGGCTGCTGATCGCCGGGCTTGCGCTCATGGGCGTCGGAACCGGCCTCTACCTCGGCGCCGATCTCGGCGCTGGGCCGCGCGACTCGCTGATGGTCGTCGGGGCGCGGCGGACGCCGTTTCGCATCGGCGTCGTCCGCGCCACAATCGAGGTCGCCGCCCTCGCCGCCGGCTTCGCGCTCGGCGGCACCGTCGGAGTCGGCACGCTGGCCTTCGCCGTCGGCATCGGCCCGGCAGTCGAGCTTTCGTTCTGGCTACTCGCGCGCTCGCCGCTGGCGCTCGGCCGCGGCGCTAGCCCGCGCCATGAAAGGTCACCGGCGCGGGAAGGTCAACGCCAATGCGACTGTCGCAGCGCGTGGGAACAGGCGTGAGCGGTCAAAGCCGATCGCGCCGCTCGGCCGTCTCGAGGGCCGTCCAATGAAAGCGCTCGAGTTCGGCCTGAACATCCCGACGACCGCCGCGCCAGGTACCGACCCCATCGCCGCCGCGGTGCGAGCCGAGCAGCTCGGCTTCGACTTCGTCTCCTCTTCCGATCACCCCTGCGGAACGAACCCGACCTTCGAGACGTGGACGATGCTCTCGTTTATCGCCGCGGCGACATCGCGCATCCGCATCGCGACACGCGTCCTCGGCGTGCCGTATCGAAATCCGGCGATGGTCGCCAAGATGGCCGAGACGCTCGACCGGCTCTCGGGCGGCCGACTGATCCTCGGTCTCGGCGGCGGCTCGGCCGACGATGAGCACCGTGCCTTCGGGCTTGGCGTCCGCTCGCCGCGGGACAAGACAGACGGGCTTGAAGAGGCAGTCACGATCATCCGCGGCCTCTGGTCCGAGCAGAGCTTCACGTTCACCGGCCGCCTCTACCACACCGAGGAGGCCGAGCTTGAGCCGAAGCCGGCGCGCCGGATCCCGATCTGGCTCGGCACCTTCGCCCCGCGCGGGTTGGCGCTGACGGGACGGCTTGCCGACGGCTGGATTCCCTCGCTCGGCTACGCCCCTCCCGACGAGGTCGTCGTCATGCGCGAGCGCGTGCTGGCGGCTGCGCGTGAGGCCGAGCGCGACGGCAGCGAGATCACTTGCGCATACAACGTCGAGGTCCGCATCGAGGAGCGCGCCAACGACGACCCCTCGCTCGTCTCTGGGCCGCCGGCGGCGGTCGCCGAGCGCCTGCGCGAGTTCGTCGGGCTCGGCTTCTCGGCCCTCAACTTCATGGTCGGCGGACCCGATGCCGACGAGCAAGCCGAGTGCCTCGCCACCGAGGTAATCCCCGCGCTGCGCACTGATGTCGGCTGAGCTCACTGGTCGATGGGACAAGGTGTACTTGAGTGTTGCCTTCGGCAAAGCACCGCCGTCACCGGCCCAGGTCACCGCGGCAAATGCAGCCCTGCGCACCCTGAGCACTCGTAAGACGAAGCCCCGAGACGGCGCGCGGCCTCGCGGATCGGCCCGGTGTAGTGGACGCCCGCCGCCCGCTGACATAGCTCGGCGCTAGGTCGCCTACGACGGGCAGCTCTTCGCACTGGAGTCAGCGGCCGACCCCAAGTACCATCTTCCAGCCGCCGCCCGGCCAGCTCGCGTGCAGCTCGTAGCAGCCTGACGCCGCGAAGTAGAGATACGACGGGAACTCCCTGGGCTCGCCGGCGGCGGTCACCGTTCCCGGCTTCCGGGGATCGAGCACGCCGGTCGTCGAGATAGCGGCCTCACCGACCTTGAACCTCACGACGGCGCCGGTCTTGATGTCGTCGCCGCGCACCTTCACGAGGCCCTGCTGATCCTCAGCCACCGCCCATAGCGTCTTTATCCGCCAACCGTTCGAGGTTCGCGGCGTGTCGGTCGGGAGGTGGAGCGCTCCCGACTTCACGTCGAGCGGCGCGTAGAAACCCGCCCAGACCGGCCTCTGCCCCGCCAGTGGAGCCAGGTCCGGCGAGACTTTCTCGCGGTGCGGTTTCGGCCCAGCGCAGGAAGTCGGAGCGGGTGCGAGCGTAGGCGCGACCATCGGCTGCTCGTCGGTCGCCGTCGGCGACGACTTCGACCCGCTCTTCGAGCAGCCGGAAGCCGCCGTCGCGATGGCAACAGCTAGCCCAACGCAGAACCATCTCGAAAGACGGAACGCCATTTCCTCGTCCGGTCTACACCGTCCAGACCGATCGCGTTCCTCGCCAGTAGTCGCTGAATGGCCAGTTGCGCCAAGGAAGGGGGGATATCGCCGACGACTGTCGGCGCCGATGAGCCGCTCAGATGGCTGGCTGGTTCATCACTTCCTTGCGCTCATTGCAGCCGGGATCGTGCTCGGCGGCGTCTTCCTCACCTACCTGAGCGGCCGAGACTGGTACTTGCTCCTTCTGCTCCCGGCCGCCCTAGCCGGCGCGGCTTGGTACGCATGGGAGTTCTCCGCTGAAGCGACGCCTTTCGTCGTCGCGATCGCCGTCCTCGGCTACCTCGGTCTCGCGATCGGAGCATTTGCACGCCGCATCCGCTCCGATCCGCAGACTGCGCCCGGTCGCTAACCCGAGCGGTGTGACAGCCCATAGCGGTGGTGCCGCGAAGCAGCGCCACATGGCCAACGGCCGCCGCGCTAATGATCCGCTACAGGACAGGTGCTCACGAGGACCTCGTGCCTGTCGCCACTCGTGAACGGCCGGGCCGCGCACTAGCATCGTCGGCATGAGCGCGTTCTCGGAGACGCTGGTCGCGCGCTCCGCTTACGAGCGCGACGGCTTCGCCGACATCTACGACGCCTACCGCCCCACTCCACCGGCCGCGGTCCTCGACATCCTCCAGATCATCGCCCAGGTCGAGCGGCCGCGCCTGGTCGTCGATCTCGGGGCCGGCACAGGACTATCGACGCGCGTCTGGGCCGAGCGGGCCGAGGAGGTCGTCGGCGTCGAGGCCAACGCGAGCATGCTCGAGCGGGCGCGAGCGGCGACCGCCGCGGCCAACGTTCGCTACGTCGAAGCCTTCGCCGCCGAGACCGGCCTTGCGAGCGGCCAGGCCGACATCGTCGCCTGCGCCCAGGCTTTTCACTGGATGGAGCCGGCGCCGGTGCTGGCGGAGGCGACGCGCCTGCTTCGCGCCGGCGGCGTCTTCGCCGGCTACGACTACGACGTGCCGCCGGTCGTGCAGCCCGACGTCGATGACGCGTTCGCCGCTCTCTTCGCCGCGCGCAAGGCAGCGCGCAAGCAGCTCGGCATTGAGGCCGGCGCTGCGACTTGGCCGAAGGAGCGCCACCTCGATCAGATCCGGGCCAGCGGCCATTTCCGCTTCGCGCGCGAGCTCGCCTGTCACGGACTCGAGGAGACGAACGCCGAGCGCGTCGTCGGCCTGGCCGAGAGCATCGGCGGACCCCGCGCGCTGTTCGATGGGGCGGCGCCGACAGTCGAGGAGGCGTTCGCGCGCTTGCGCGACGTGGCGCACTCCGTACTTGGCGACCGCCGCTGGCCGATGGTCGTCTGCTACCGCGTCCGCCTCGGCATCAAGTAGCTACTTCAGCTCGCCGGCCCGCTGAAGCCGGCGATACGTGTCGAGGAAGGCGACCTCCGCTTCGTCGGGCGACCAGGGGTCGACCTCCTTCGGGTACGGCGGCCCGTACCGCTCGACCAGCCACTCGAGGTCACCGGCGTGCAACACCATCAGGTCACGAAACTCGGCGACTAGGAGCGCGCGATCGGCGACGACGACGTCGTCCGGCTCGGGCCAGGCGAGGCCGAAGCGTTCGGCGATCGCGCGCGTGACGCTCTCCTCGACCGCGCGATAGGCGGCGCCGAGCGGTGCGTCGGCCACCTTGACGGTAGCGGCCATGTCGCCGAGATAGGCCTCGGCGGCGTCGTGAAGGAGACCCCAGGCCCGATGCGGCGGCCCGACAACGTCCGCCACCAAGACCGAGTGCTGGGCGACGCTGTAGAAGCGACGGGTGTGGCCGACATAGCGGCAGAGATTCGCGAGCGCATGGGCGATGTCGACCATGTCGACGTCGGCAGCGCGCGGCTCGAGCGGCCAGAACGTCTTGCCGCTGAACGTGCGGATGCTGGCGCCCTCGCGGACGTCCACTAGCCCTCCTCGGCGAGTACGGCGGTGACGACGGCGAGGAGTGGCGGGCGCAGTGTTTCGACCATCAGCACCGCCTCCTCGGCTTCGCCGAGCTCGACCACATAGCGGTCGCCGACGAGCTGCAACGACGCGAGCGGGTGTCCGGGCACTCGGGGCGCGCAAGCGTTGCTGACGAAGACGCGGCTGACCTCGGCGCTCTCCTTCGCCAGCTTGCCGTCCGGCGTTGCCGCGGCGACGCCGCTCAACCAGCGGCCGCGGACCCGGCCGCCGTAGCGCCGAAACAGCGCTGCGTAGTAGTCGAGGACGTCCTCGTCGCCGGGTCGCCCGTCCACGCCGGGGATGCGGCGAACTTTGACGCCCGGCTGCTCGTCGTCGGAGACGCCGTCGAACAGCAGCGCGTAGTCGAGCGATACGACCGGGCGCTCAACCAGCCTGGCGTAGGCGAGTGCCTTGTTGGCGGCGTTCGCGGCTGCGTCACGCGCGTCCTCGGCGATCGCCGGCACGACCTCGAGCAGGTTGCTTAGTCGCGTCGTCTTGACGCCACTGCCGGCCAGGGCCAGCTCGCACTGGCGGGCCTTAGCGGTGTTGGTAGTTCCGATAACGACCTCGGTCATCAGCTGAAGGCAGGTGCCGCAGCCGACGGCGGACGATCGACAACAACACGATCGGCAACGCGGCCGTCGCCGCCTCCGGAGGGGCGCAGAGCTCCGCGATCGCGACCGTCGGCCAGGGCGCGGGCACGCTCACCGTCGCGGTGACGAACAACACGATCCGGCAGAACGACGGCTTCGCCGCGATCGACATCCTCAGCCGCGACGGCTCGCCGACGATCAACGCGACCGTGACCGGGAACTCCATCGCGAGTCCCTCCATCGGCGGCGGCAACGGCCTGCTCCTTCGCAACGGGGCGATCACCAGCGGCGGCGGCCTCACCTGCGCCGCGATCACCGGCAACAGCCTCGCCGGCTCCGCCGTCGCCGGCCTCGACGACTTCCGTCTCCGGCAGCGGTTCAACACCACTGTCCGCCTGCCTGGCTACGGCGGCGCGGCCGGCGACACCGCCGCCGTGGTCGCCTTCGTCCAAGCCAACAACCCCGGCGCCGAGACCGGCAGCGCCACCGCCGACTTCCCGGCCAGCGGCGGCGGCTTCGTCGGCGGCGCCGCCTGCCCGACACCCTAAGCCGGCGACTCCCCCTCGCGCCGACGTGGGCGCATCCCGCTAGCCGCAGGCGGGATGCGCCCAAACCGAGATCGCGCCTACCCGCCTCTACTGGCCAAGTGCAGTGGCCGGCGGCTCGCGCAGCGGGGATTGGCGGTGCAGGGGCGCTAGCACGTGGGCCGAGGAAGGAACAAGAGCGAGCCCTGCGGTGTAGTACATGTCGAACAACCTGAGAGTGAGATGAACTAATGAGAAAGATCGTCCTTCCGTTTCTAGTCATGACCTTGACCGCCGCAATCGTCGCGCCGCCGGCCGCCGCCGAACAGCTACACGCAAACGCCGCCTCGGCGTCGCCGAACGACGTCGAGCCCGGCGAGCCTCAGACGGTCGTCTTCTACCTCTACACGCCGAGCCCGAAGAAGCCCTGGTTGCCGGACGGGAAGCGATTCGCGGGCGTCAACGACGTACAGGTCGTTCTGCGCGGCCACGGGCAGACGCGTCGTTTCGGCGCGACGGACCTCGGCGACGGCCGGTACAGCGCGCAGATCACCTTTCCCGAGGCCGGCAGTTGGAGCGTGCGCGTTAGCTACGGAAGCGGACGCTATGGCGCTGGCGACGAGGTCGCGCTCGGCAAGGGCGGGATCTACGTGGCCGCAGACGGCGTCCCGCCGCAGCCGGGCGAACAGTCGCCGGCGAGCAGCAACGGCTGGCCGTGGACGACGATTGGCGTGATCGTCGCCGCCCTGCTCGCGCTCGGTCTGGTTGCCGCTGTGGTGATTCGCTCGACGCCGATCGGTCGCCGACGGGGCGTTGCGCCCACGACATAGCGACCCCTGAGGTACGTCACAGACCCGCGAACGCGGGTGAAGACGCGTGCGCGCGAACACGACTTCCTACCGTCGGTCGCGTCAACTCCTCGCACGATGAATGCGACTGCAGCGGCAGCCACTAGGAATCGAACGACGCGTGCCCCCCGCGCCTCACGCCCGGGTCACGAACCGAGAGGGCGCGCGCCGCCGGCGCTCAAAACCGAACGTGGGCAACTCCGCGGGCAAAGAATCGCGGCGGCGCTGCCTGTGCCGACTACCGATGGTCGCTCGCCGCCGCCTGCGTACAGGACAATGCGCGGACGAATCCGCACAGCAGGCTCTGTCGCAGAAGCCACACCGGCCGGACGGAATTGCCACGCGGCGAGGTTGCGGAGCGCTGCGTTTTCGCCGCCCGACGAGTTCGTTGCGCTTGCCGCGATCGTGCGCGCGTGCGCCCCGGCCCGCCCCCGATCGCTATGGCCGCACTCGCGCCTTTCGGCAGGCGGGAAGCGGTGAGGCACGGAGGGTGCGGCTGGCACGTCTGACCGCGGTTACCAGGTGGCCGGCGGCGGCATGACCGTCCTGATCGTCGAGGATCTCTCGACCTGCTGCGCAGGCTCGGCGACCGAACGGATCATCGGCCGCCTGCTCAACGCCGCGATCCGCTCCGTTCAGGCGGTGGCGCTGTGGTCGCAGCGCAGATGCTCACGCGCCACGTCGTCCGTGAAGAGCAGCGCGTGAAAAGCCTCTCGCGCGCGCGCGACGAGATCGGGTATGAGCGCGAGGTCCGTCGGCATCGTTGCGTAGCCGCCGAACGGACCGAACAGGCGCCCATACCACGCTTCGCGCTCGACGTGCTCGACGAGAAGGGCGCCGTCCGCGACCGCCGACTGCCTCCACTCGCGTCCAGCCGGCGCGGCGGCGTAGCCGCTCCCGAGCAGCTGCGCGCCGAAAGCGTCCGGCGCGAGCTCGTTCTCGAACGGCTCGCCGCCGGCCCAGAGCGCGAGCCGATGTGGGATCGGCACCCAGTCGTCGGCGAGCGAGTTCGCGAGGACGGCCGAGCCGCTGCGCGAGCCGCGCTTGACGAACCCGTACACCGACCACGGCGCCGAGGCAACAAGCATCCCGACGACGCCGTCGAGCGACGCTGCCCAGTCGCTTGCGACCGCACGTCCGCCCTCGATCAGCGAGACGCGACCCTTCGATGGATCGACGGCCAGCGTGCGGAAGCGGTCGCTGCCAACCGACGACAGGTGGACGACGCCGACCTCTGCCGTCGCCTCGAGCGCGCGGCGCAGATACCGCCGCAGGTCCTCGCGCGGGCTAAGGGTGGCCGGGCTCGTCAGGCCGACCATCAGCGACAACGGCAGCCCTGGGTCGTTGGTGACGACCCAATCGAGCCCCGCCTCGATACCGGCCGCCAACGCTCCTGGGTCGCATCGCCAACCGTGGTTGATTCCGCGGTAGTGGACGCGCTCGCCTCGGAGGCGGATCCGGCACTCAAGCAGGTCGACGACCTCCGGCGGCTGGACGGCCGTGGGTTGGTAGAGGTCTAGCGTGCCCGCGACGCCGGCGGCTTCCAGCCGCTCGACGATCCTCCCGAGCAACTCTTCGAGGTCGTGCGGGTACTCGTCGACGCGCAGCACGACCCCGTCCGGCACGAGCGCGAGCGCGCAGGCGCCGACGCTCAGCTCGTCGACGCCCGGCGGCGGCTCCGGCTGCGAGAGGTACTCCTCCATCACGGTGCCCACGGCGTTCTGAAGTGCGTCATACGCCTCGTCCCCCGACAGGCCGGACGCGAACAGCAGCTCAATCATCTCGGTGTCGTCGCGCTCGCGCGCCTCGCGCCAGTAGTTCCAGACTCGGTCGGAGATGGCGACCACGGCTCTAGTGTCGCCCTCGCGGGCGACGGCGGCCAGCGGCTCAACGAAGTGGGCGTTCGGTGGCGACAAGCGCGACCGGGTGGCCGAGCGATTGCAGACACATTCCCTCCTGCTGGCCATCGTCGCCAACGACAACGTAAGTGCTACGCCCACGACTCGACTGGTCAAGATCGATAGCTGAGTCGGGCCCTGCCCGACTCAGCTATCCGGAATTTCTCCCGCCTCCGGACGTCGTCCATGGGAGCGCGACCACCAAACAGGAACGTCAAGCGCGGACGGCCCGCGTGCGACCTTCGCGCGCACGCAGGCCCGCGGTTGCCGCGCAACCTCGGGCCGCCCCTCTCTTTGAAGGTGAAACGTCCGCTGTCTCCCTCAGGCACCGACAGCAGCCTTCAGCACGTTCAGGTGAAAGTGGGCGGCCTCCTCGACCTCGGGCGAGCGGTCGGGATGCATCCAGCACCAGGCGGCGACGGCGAGACTCCGCGCCTCCCGCAACTGATCGGCAAGGGCGATGTCTGCGCCGTCGTAGTTCATCGCAACCTCACGTGGCAGAGCTGTCAAATCCCACTCCGGCGGGCCGGTACAGGCGCCCTCGAAGTCGACGAATAGCGGGCCCGCGGCAGTGACCAGGACGTTTCCGTCGAGGTGTGGGTCACCATGCAGCGGAGTTACGGCGGGAAGGTGAAGGCCGCGGATCCGATGCGCGATGCGCGCAGACGCAGCCTTAAGAAGCGTACGATCTTCCGGGGGGAGTTCGGGCGTGGAGGAGGGATCGGCGATCACCCTCTCTGCCCCGTCAAGGACATCCGTCAGCGACGGCAATTCACCCGGATAGTCCGCGAAGGCGTCGTGCAGACGCCTCAGGGCGACTGCGAGGGTTCCGTCCGAAAGGCGACGCTCGCCGCTCTGGGGGCGAAAGCTCCAGCAGGTGACGGTCATCGCGTCGTAGCGGTGTGGGCCTGGAGGGATGGCGGACGTCGGAGGCGCGATTGGAGCGCCGTAGCGCGCTAGATGTGCGCCAATCTCCAACTCCCGGGCCAAGACCTCGCCGGCGTCAGCACGGATCGTTGTCGTCCCGACCTTGGCCACGATCGCGCTGGGGGCTAGATGCACGATGGTGTTGTTGGAGTCCTTCAGGACGTATGCCGCGTGATGAGCCACGCCGTACAGGCGTGCGATCGCCGTCGCCGCCTCAAGCGCACGGCGCTGGCGAACTTCGATTGCGGGATGCATCCAAACCAGTAGAGCACCTACGGGCGCAGCCTCGGCCGCATCATGTGGATCTCGCGCCGAGTTGTTCTGCAAGCTCGTGCGGCCGGAGGGGCGGAGCCCTTTAGGAGCCCCGCCCGTATCTAGAAGCGATGACCATGCCGATTGCTGGTATGCGTCGCCGGCGCTTGAATCTCTGCTTCGCTGCCACGGCCGTCGTCGTCGCCGTGGTCGCTGGCTGCGGCGGGTCACCGACGGCCGCCGACCGCGAGGTGAACGCGACCGCGACAGACCGACACGCGACCCTCCCTCTCGCTCCGCAATCTGAACCTGACCGTCCCTGACGGCTGGGACAGCGAGGCGTTCGTCAACGCCTTGGGTGTGTCCGTCTTCCGAGTCGGCAGCTTCGCCTTCCCACACAGGCCCGACGACGATGTTGGCCAGATCGCACGCGAGGCGATGGGGCCGGATGACGTGCTGATCAATATCGTCGACTACACGGGTGTCGACCCGCGCGACGATACCTATAGGCCGATCACGCCACCGCTGACCGTCGACGGATCGCAAGCGACCGGGCAAGAGGGGTACTACGTCCCGGCGATTATCGACAGCGTGCTGGTCGCGGGGCACAAGTTGTACCTGAGCGTCGCCTTCGGCAAGGCGCCGCCATCACCTGATCAAGTCATGGCGGCGAACGCGGTCCTGCGGACGCTGCGCGCGTCCTAGCGCCGGGCGCCCGCTCGGCGGCAAGCCAAAACCGTTGCTGTGGATTGCGACGAGTTGGCGATCGCAGCGCAATGGGGGTCGACGGTTCGAGTCCATCAGAGCTTGCGCCAGGTATAGAGCCCTTTATGGAGCCTTCAGGTTGAAACAAGGCGTTCGTTGTCGACGCAGGCGCTGATTGTGTCTCAGACGCGGCTTGCCGGCTGTCCGCGAATGGGTCCATCGCCCCCGGCGCACGTCCATGTGCAACGAATGCGGCCGCTCGTGCCGAGAGAAGTTGGAGGCCGGCGAAGGGCTGATCGCTCGGGGGAACCTCGCGCATGTGCTCGACCTTGAAGCCGAGGGCGGCACGACGCCGAGGATAGGGCAGCGCGAGCTGTCACACCTCCGCTGTTGCCAGGCTCCCGGTGATCACCGTCGCCCACACGGAGTGATCGACGAGATCGCCTGCACGCAGTAGATCGGCGGTCAGTCGCTGACCGGCGCGCCGCCCCAATTACGTCGATAGATGACGTGAATGCGACGTATCTTCGTCGCAGACGGATGAGGGCCAAGGTCGAATCCGCGGGCGAGGGCGAACGTCCGGCGGCACGCCGGAGGGTTCGTTCGCTGCGCGGCGCGGCCGCGTTCGTCGATCGCGCCGGGCTGGCGCTGGTCTATCCGGCCGATGACTTGGCGCTGCCGTCGCTGTGGGAGGCGGTGTCCGGCCAGAGCGAGGTCAGCTGGGCAGTCCGCGACGAGCGTGGCGGCTTCGTCGAGTTTACGCCCGACTTCGAGCGCGTCTGGCGCTGGAAGGACGAGCTGCCCGATCGGCGGCTGGCGATCATGGGCAAGCACATCCGCGGCCGCGCGGCGCTCCTCTCGCTCGACTCGATCGGCGCCCTCTATGCGCTGACAGGTCGCCCCGGCCGTCCCCACGACTTCCGCGACGTCGAGCTGTCCGAGCTCGAACTCGAGGTCGCGGAGGCCATCCTCGACGGCGGGCCCCTCAGCACAGCGGACGTGCACGAGCTGCTTGGCCGCGACCGTAAGCGCACCAACGCCGCGATCGACTCGCTGCAGCGCAAGCTGGTGCTGACCGGCGCCGGCGCCCAGGAGCGCCCGCAAGGCTGGCCGGCCGTCGTTGTCGACATCCTTGCCCGACGCTTCGCTACTCAGCTTCGCCAGCTACCAGCGCCCGATGGCGCCCGCGCCGAACTCGCGACCGCGGTTTTGCGCAGCGCCGGCGAGCTGTCGGCGGCCGATTTGGCCGCGATCATCGGTGGCTCACGGCGGCTCGCCGCGGCGACGCTTGAGCGTCTCGTCGGCGAGGACGTGGCGCGGCGGCATGACGAGGACGAGCTTGCGCTGTGGCGTGCGACGCGGCCACGCGCCATACCTGGGGCTGCGAAGTCGGGAGCCAAGCGATGAACGGCCGAGGGATCGAGGTGCGTCGCGAGACTGCCGAGGCACGGCTTATGGACGGCCGCGCCTTTGCCGCTGCGCTCGTGATCTTTAGCCTGATCAGTGGCTGCGGCGGTGATGCGTCCAGCTACACCGCCGACGGCGACGCGATCTGCGCGCGCGTCGTCGCCGACTCGCGCGCGCTATTCCGGACCACCGGCTCGGCCCCCGCCGCGCGCGACCGCGCCTTTAGCCGCATCGTCCGCGCGCGAGGCGCGGCGCTGGCCAAGCTGCACCAGCTGGCGCCGCCGCCGGATAAGCGCGCGAAGGTCGAGCGGATGCTCGATCACTTCGACGACAGCCAACGTCTGCTGCGCCAGGCCGAGCGGTCGTGGGGGAAGAGCGAGCAGGCGCCCTTCTTGCTCGTCGGCGCGGCGCGGGAGGGCGACAAGGGACACGCTGTCGCCCGCGAGCTTGGCTTCGACGACTGCGCCGACTTCTAGCGCGCGCCGTACACCAGCGCCATCCGCCGCGCCGCCTCGGTCAGCTGCCTGCGCAGCTCCTCAGGCGCCAGCACCTCGACCTCAGGACCGACGCCGAGCAGGTCGCCGTAGGCGTGCTCGAGGTCCTCGAACGGCAGCGCCAGCTCGAGCCAGGCCTCGCCGTCGGCGGCCGCCGTGGCTTGGTCGATCGACTCCTTCTCGCCGGGCAGCAACCAGCCGAGCGCGACCGCGCCGACGCGACTGGCGCGCACGCGGACCTCGATCTGCGGGCGAGTACGCTCGAACTCCTTCGTCCGTTGGCCCCAGAACTCGGCGAGATCGAAGTCAGCCGGTCGTGAGAAGGTCTGGTCGCGCGCGCGCAGGCTGGCGAAGCGCGAGATGCGGTAGACACGCACGCCGCCGCTGGCGGCGCGGGCGATGAGGTACCAGACGCCGGCCTTGAGCACCAAACCGAGCGGGTCGAGCACGCGGCTTACGACCTTGTCGCGCAGGCGGTAGCGCGTGTCGAGGCGCTGCCGCTCCCACAGCGTTCTCGCGATCGTCGCCAGGTGCGGCGTCTTCTCCTCGGTGCGAAACCAGCCGGGGGCGTCGACGTGGAACAGCTCGCCGGCCAGCGCCGCGTGCTCGCGCAGCTCGCCCGGTAGGGCGGCGAGCAGCTTCAGCTGCGCATTCGCCAGCGCCGTCCCGAGGCCGAGCTCGGCGACCGGACCCGGCACGCCGGCGAGGAACAGCGTCTCGGCCTCGTCGTAGGTGAGACCGGTCAGGCGGGTGCGGTAGCCGCCGGCGAGTCGGTAGCCGCCTGCTGGCCCGCGCGTCGCCTCGATCGGCACACCGGCGGCAGCGAGGGCCTCGAGGTCGCGCTGGATGGTACGCACCGACAGGCCGAAGCGGTCGGCCAGCTCGCGCGCGCTGACCAGGCCGCGCGTCTGCAGCAGGAGCAGTAGCGAGACGAGCCGGCTGGCGCGCATCGCAAAGTGCAGGTTACCGCCTGTATACGACAGGAATTGACGTAAACAGACCCTATCCTCGTGCTCGGAGGAGGCTCAACGATGGAGATCGCCGAGCGCTACCTCGAGCTTGCCCTACGGCTCGGCCGCCATCTCGACGGCCTGGTCGACTCCTACTACGGCCCGAGCAAGCTCGCCGAGCGCGTCGGCGGCCAGGAGCCGCCCGCGACGCGCGAGCTGGTTCGCGATGCCGCGACGCTGATCGATGCGCTCGAGCGCGACGACGTGCTCGACCGGCAACGACGGCGCTGGCTTCTCGCGCAGCTGATCGCCTGCCACACGGTCGCACGTCGGCTCGCTGGCGAGTCGTTCGCTTACGTGACGGAGGTCGAGCTCTGCTTCGACGTCAAGCCCCGGCGGCTACCGCCACCGCGGCTCGTGGCCATGCATCGGGCGCTCGACGAGGCGCTACCGGGACGAGGGGAGCTGGCGCCGCGCTATCAGGAGTGGCTGGCGATGTTGGCGGTGCCCCCCGACAAGCTAATCGCCGCGCTGGAGTCGCTCGCCGTCGACTTCCGCGAACGGAGCGAGCGCCGCTTCGGGCTACCGCCGGGCGCAGCGGTTGAGTTCGAGCTCGTGTCGGGGAAGCCATGGGGCGCCTCGAACACTTACCTCGGGGGCTACAAGAGCCATCTCGCCTTCAACACCGATGTTGGCTTTGACGCGCCTCTGCTGGCCCAGCTCGTCGCCCACGAGCTGTTCCCCGGCCATCTGACGGAGCGCTCGATCAAAGAGCACCTGCTCGTCCACGGGCGCGGCTGGCTCGAGGAGACGCTGGCGATCGGGACCGGCCCGCGCGTCGCGATCGGTGAAGGCATCGCCGAGACCGCCTTCGATGTCTTGCTCGGAGACGAGGCGCACAACGTTGTCGGTGAGCACTTCCGCGCTGTCGGCCTCGACTACGACGCTCACAGCGTACGCGCGGTCTGGCGCGCGATGGCTGTCGGCGAGCAGTTCGACATCCTCAGCCACGCCGCGCTGATGTTGCACGTCGACGGCGCGACGCGCGACGAGGCGCACGAGTTCATCAGCCGCTGGTCGCTACTGCCGGCGCCTCGCGTCGAGGTCATGCTCGACTTCGTCACGCATCCGACCTGGCGCGCGACGGCCGCCTGCTACAGCGAGGGCCGCCGCCTGGTCACGCGGTTTGTGGGCCGCGACGACGCCCGCTTCCGCCGTCTGCTCAGCGAGCAGCTGCTGCCCGTCGACCTCGACGAGCCGAACGCATCGCGGATCTCGGTGGTAAGGAGGTGAGCTCGCGTGGCGGGTGGCTGCTGCGGCTCATCGGCGCGGAGGGAGTCGAGGGGGCGCTGTGGCCGCCCCTGCTCGTCGCCTTCCTCTACGCGGTCTTCTTCGGCACCTTCTGGAGCTACGTCGGGATCTGGGCCGTCGACTCCCTCGGCGCCAGCGGCTCGGCCGTCGGTCTGATGTTTCTGCTGACCGGTGTCGGCTTCGCCGTCGGCGGCTACGTTGGCGGCCAGCTCTCAGATCGCTATGGGCGCAAGCCGCTGGTGTTGTTTGGCCTCGGCGCCGAGTCGGTCATCGCCTTCCTGCTGGCCGCAGTCGGCCGGCAGGTCACACTCGGCTTCGCCCTCGTTATCGTGGCCGGCGCTTTTGGCATGCCGGCTTACGCTGCGGTCAGTGCCCTGGTCGCCGACCTCGTCCCCGAGCCGCGCCAGGAGTCGGCCTTCGCCAGCCTGCGGGTGGCCCAGAACAGCGGGGTCTTCCTAGGCCCGCCGCTGGGCGGCCTGCTACTTGTCGGCGACAGCTGGCCGCGGTTTCTCGTAGCCGTCGCCGTTCTTGGGCTCGTGGCAACGGCTGTCGCCGCCCGGCTGCTGCCGGCCGCGCCACCACGCATAGACGAGGTGTCGGCCGCCGAGGCGCTGGGGCTGATCGGGCGCGACACAGCGTTCGTGCTGCTGTTGGCGGCGACCGTGACCGGCCTAGCAATCGGCGCCTACGAGACGGTCTTGCCCGTCGTCGCCGTCTCGTCGCTCTCGCTGGCGCCGCCGATCTGGGGCCTCTTGGCGTCGATCAACCCGCTGCTGGTCACGCTCTTCCAGCTGCGCCTGACGCAGACGGTCGAGCCCGTGCCCGCCGCGGTCAAGGTCGCGAGTGGGGTTATCGTGATGGGCTTCTCGTTCCTGTTGCTGCTCGTCGACGGTGGCGTGGCGATGATCGCACTCGTGCTCGTCGTCTTCGTCGTCGGCGAGATGCTCTGGCTGCCGACGGTGCAGGCGCTCGCCGCCCGCTCGGCGCCCGAACGACTCCGCGGCGCGTACCTCGGCGCCTTCGGCGGCAGCTTGACGATCGCGTGGACGACGGCACCGCTGATCGGACTGCAGGCGCGGGCGGTCGGCGGCGACGCGGCGGCCTGGGCGGTGATCGCCGCCGCCTCGGTGCTGAGCGCGCTGATCGGCCTCGCCGCTTGTCGCGCGGCGCGGCCAGCCTCCCCGGCATCAGGTGCCCCGGCGCGCCCCCGATCGCTATGGCCGCGCTCGCGCGTTTCGGCAGGCGGGAAGCGGTGAGGCACGGAGGCTGCAGCTGGCACGGTCTGACATCGGTTACCAGGCGGCCGGCGGCGCCATGACCGTCCTGATCGTCGAGGATCTCGACCTGCTGCGCAGGCTCTACGTCGACACGATCAGTTCGGAGGGCGAGACCGCAATGGCGGTCGCGAGCTACGAGGAGGCGCTGTCGGCGGCCGAACGTGGTGTCTCGCTCGTCATCACCGACCTCGAGCTCTTCGGGCGGAAGAGCTCGCCGGCGGCGTCTCTCGATCCGACCAGCGCCTTCCCGATGAGGTCCGCGTCGCTCAGCTCGGTCATCTCGCCTTCAATACGCGCAAGCCGCTGTCGAAACTCCCGGCTGGTGGCGGCCATTTTGAACTGTCTCGTAACGCCCATCTGTCCGTTTAGACCGCCGCGATCGCTTATTGGTTCCCGCAGGACCTTTCGGTTGCTCTGGTTCGTAGGCGAGTTGTGATAGCGGCACGAGCCGCCGGTCTCCTCTTGCTCGTCATCGCCGTTGCCGGCTGCTGGCACAACGGCGGTGAATCCGAGCTTCCTCAACGCGACGACTCCGCCCGCCTGCGGGAGCTCGGCCTGACGCGCCACATCCCATCCCAGGTGTACGAAGCGTGCGCGGAGGCGCGCAGGAACGCGTCCGTGCGGGTCTTCTGCCCGAGGCTTGTTCCGGACGTCCCGCTTCTTCGCATCGAGGGCAACTGGGGCGCGGCCGTCGGCTCGGAGGAGTCACGCTACTACCTGCTCAGCTTCGACACTGCCCCCGGGTACTACAAGCCACCGCAGGAGGGGGTCATCCATTGGATCGTCGGCGGCGGCCAACCCGGCGTCGTCAAGAAGTGGGTCTTGACCGACTTCGCCAACGAGGTTTCAGGCGATCCGGAGCTCGTGCGCACGGCGCAGACCGGCGGCCGGCAAATCCTTGTCTATCGCTTCCCACCGTTCCCAGCAGGCGGCATCAACGGCGGCCACCAGGCCGCAGTCGTGAGCGTCGGCGACGAGCTTCTCTTCGTCTCGTTCCACGGCAGCCGCTACCTCGAGGCCGCCATCGAGATGGCGCTCGACCTTGCAGACCAAGCAGACCCGGGGGATTCGCCGGCTGTCACATGCGGTGAAACGGCGGACCTTGTCGAAGTTGCCGTGCCTCGATCACCCTCGGGCGATCCGACTGCCGATTGCGCCGCCGCGTGGCAGGGAGCATTCGACGCACCTGCGCCCGAGCTCACGGCCTTCACCGCAGGGGACGGCGGAATCTTGGTTGTTCCGGCGAACGGACCGGCGCCCTCAGGGTCGACCGGTCTCGCGAAACCCTTCGAACTCGATCATCCCTTGATCCAGCTCGAGCACGAGCTTGCCGAAGTCGGCCGTGGGGTGGTGAGCCGCTGCCGGAGTCTCACAACCGCGACGGCCCTCGTCCGCAAACACCTCGACCGCCTCGGTCTCGGCGGTTGGACGGTTGCAAGTGAAGGCGATCGCCCCGACAGCGCTCGCACCTGTGCGATGCCCACCATCGACGCCCATCAGCGCCGGGTAGTCATCCTCGGTTTCGACGAAGCTACCTTGCCGGCCGACCCGCCGGCGGCCGACCTGAGCCGCGCACTGGCGCACGCGATGATCGCCGGTCCTGCGGCCAGATGCCTCTCGGCCGCCGAGGCGGCCGCCCTTGTTGAGCGGGAAGTAGCCGCGCGTCGACTGCGCGAGCGCGCGGCGAAGAGCGGATATCAGATCGTCGTCTCGCACGGCTTCCCGGCCTCGCGGGCGCCCGACGGCCGCCGCACCTGCGTTCGCCCAGCCGTCAACGCCGGCGGGACGGTGCTCGTCTATCTGGCCGCAGTTCCGGCCGAGCAGCCAACGGCCCCTGACTAGAAGGGCGCAGTTAAGCGCAAGCCCCCAAGCGAGATGTGGGGCCAAGGCAACGCGCAACGGTCGTAAGCAGACCTCGAAGCGGACAGGAACGCGAGCGTCCCGCGGCGGCCCGCCGTCGCTTTCGCAGCCCGAGATTCCGAGCAAGAGCGGTGATGCGTGATACTGCTCGCGCCTACAACTCTCTCGGCCACGCCTGACCTAACTCTCGATCCGTCTCGCTTCTGTACGGGATGCATCGAGACGGCTCGGCGCCCATACGGCAGGGCCTCACGCTCGCCGACTGGGGGTCGGAAGATGACGCGCCTGGAGGAACGATGGAGCTGCTGACCAATGCGTTCGACCTGTGGGTCTTCACGCGATCGGGGAAGGAGCCGACCTATCTCTTGTTGCGAACCTCGCAGGAAAAAGCCGACCGCTTCTTCGGCGGCGGGCGCTTTTGGCAGATCCCCGGCGCTTTTCTCGAAGAAGGCGACGAGATCCAGTCCGTCCTGGATCGGCCCCTCACCGAGCTCGGCCTTGAGGCCCAAGCCTTCTGGGCCGTCGAGCACGTCTACCCAATCTTCAACCGCCGCTTCGGCGCCCTCCAGCTCATTCCCGTCTTCGCAGCCGAGCTCGCCGACGAGGCCGAGCCACGGCTGTCGTGGGAGCACTCTGAGCACGGCTGGTTCACGGCCGCCGAATGCCAGAAGCGGCTAACGTTCCGCGGCCTCCTCGAGGGGCTCGAATGGACGAGGCGCTACATCAGCGGGCAGGACGACCCGGCGCCGGAGTTCAGGCTCCTCAAGTAGATGCGCGCAGTCATTCGTGGGGTAGGCCCGCTCGCGATCTCTGGTTGCCTACGGCTGGATCTCCCTGGGTTCATCGTCGCGACGAGCCCTCACAGGGGACGAACGCCGTTAGGCGGTGACCTCTCTCAGTTAAAGGGGTCAGGGCGAGCCCGCGTGGATGGAGCCTTTATGGAGCCCCGGGGGCGCAACCGCGGGCAATCAGAGGCAAATGCAAGCGCCGCGGAAATCGCAGAAACAAGCCAAATCCGTTGCGACGGGTTGCCACCCGTTGCCGTTTGGAGCGCATCAGATCCAGAACGCTCCCTCTTCGAGGCCGCCCTGGGCGCACGTTTCATAGCGGGAGCAGGCCACCGACCCGGGTTCTACTCGCTTCGAAGGCGCGAGAGGAGCTCGTCGACCTGCCGGAGGCCGGCGATTATCTGGCGCACGATCGCGAGCTCGTTCGCCCGATCCGGCGGCTGCTGCGTTTTCACGGCTCGGTGGGCGGTGTCGCCGCGCGCCCCTCGGCGAGCGACTTGGAGTCGTCGAAGAGATGGGTGAGGTCGATATCGGAGACCGTGCCCCGGCCTTTCGCAGCGCGGACACATGCCGCCGGTGCGGGTGAAGGTCTGTCTCACGGTCTTGCCGGCACCGCGTTCGATCGTGATCGCACCGGCCGGCAACGTGATCTCGACCTCGACCCCCGACACTGTCGATCACGGGCTCGGCCGTCGTGGATCGACCGCCTGGTATCTACTCGGCGGCTCGGTCATGCCCGCGCCTTTATCACGCACGTCGTGCTGGAGCTCGTCCCGGCGCAGTCGCTGTCGCCGAGTGGGCTCGACGACGTTCGCTTCTGGGAACAGTAAGCGGCGGCCGGGCCGGTCGAACGACCGGCTCCGCTTAAGCTCTAACGGCAGTCCGCACTGAAGTTCGTGATGTCCGTCGTGACGGTTCCGGCCGCGTTCGTGCTGAAGTGGATCAGGTAGTGGAGGTAGAAGTCGTCCGGGACGGGCGCACTCTCGCCGCTCCGGCTGAACAGGAAGCTCTGCCGACCCGTCGCCGACGTGCCCTTCTGAATCGTCGCGGTGAACGTGTCGACGTCGCTGCTGACGTGCTGCACGCCGGTGATCGGGTTGACGCCGGTCACGCCCTGCGTGTTCGTCGCCTCACTGATAGTGACGTGCGTCGCGTTGACAGTGATGTGCTCGCAGGAGCAGGTGGCCCTGGAGCACGACCGGCTCGCCCGTGCACGGGTTGCTCGCCGGTACCGTCACCGGAATGACCATCTCGACGTCCGTCTCCGTGAACGCGGGATCAGCCGCGGTCGCAGCGGCCGTGAGGACGGCTAGCGTCAGCAGCCCGGCCGCTGCTCCCGCGAGCAGACGCCGCACTCGACGCCCAACAAGCCTGGTCGCCATCCCTTCCTCCCTGTCAAGTGCAGTCCGTATCGACCGCTGAGAAAACGAGGAGGCGGGCGTTTTGGTTACGGCTTCGTGACGATTGAGTAGCCTTTCGCCGCCGATCGCTCTCGGCGATCTTCCTCAAGCCGAACCTCTGGTTCCCGGCCTTCCTCGTCGTGTCCTTGGGGCTGATCCTGCTGCTGCCGCGAATCGCGCCCTGGTTCCTCGGCCGCTACGGCAACCGCGTGATCGAGCCCGAGATCAAGCTTGTCTTTCTCAGCCTGCTCGCACTGATGGTGCTGGCGGACGCGTCGAACGGCCACGCGGGTCCTGCCCGCGTTCGTGCTCGGGCTCATGATGAGCCGGCACTACGAGGAGCACCGCGAGGAGAAGACCCGGTTGCGCGTCGTCGCCTTCTCGTTCTTGATCTCGTTCTTCTTCCTCAAGGGTGGGCTCAACGTCTCGCTTGAGGCCGTATTCGCGGACCTCGGACTCCTGGCCGTGCCCCTCGCGGCGAAAGATGCTTCCAAAGCTCGGCTTCGTCCACCCGCTTGCCCGCCGCGCCGCACGCGACCTTCTCGACGCTGCTCATGAGCACGGGGCTGACCTTCGACACCATCTCGGCCTCCGACGCCACGCACGCTTCTGGCCGAGGAATACGCTTGAACGGAGCAGCCCGCGAGTTGGGCCGGAGCTTCGACGTAGCCACTCCGGACAACGGAGAACGGAGCCCTTATGGAGCCCCGTGGACGCAACGGGCGGCAATCAGTGGCAAGTCGGCCGAGCGCAGAAGCCCCGAAGACAAGCCAAAATCCGTTGCCATGGGCTGCGCCCGCTTGCCCCGTCATTGAGAGGGGGTCATCGCGATCACTCCGTGGCGCTCTTCATGCGCGTCGGCGCATGTCACGCCGGACGTCGCGGGCTCGAGTCCCGTCGCTCCCGCTCTTTACACCTCGTCGCGCGGGGAGAGGTTCTCTACCCGACTCGCAGCGGTCCTCGCTCCACCGCCTCGACCATCAGCTCGCGCGTGCCCGGTGGCACCCACTCGATCCACCAGTCGGCGCTCGCCTCGGCCACCGCCCGGATGTGCTCGCGTTCCGCCTCCCAATCATCGCCGCGTCCGCTCCCGCCGACGGCGATCGTGAACGGACGTCCGCCGGCAGCGTCTCGAAGGGCACGCACGTCGTCAGGCGCCATGTTCTCCCAGGGCCCGCCGTGCGTTTCCTTGTAGAGGCACGAGCCATCCCAGCGCAGCGCGCGACGCGTGGGACGAGGATTGGGATACCCACCACCGACCCAGATCGGGATTCGCGGCTGTTGCACCGGCCGCGGCAGGAAGGTCACGTCCTCGACCGCAAAGTACTTGCCTCGGAAGCTGAACGGCTCACCGGACCAGAGGCCGGCGATGATCTCGAGGCCCTCATCCAGCATCTCTCCCCGGTTCCGTGCGTCGCGCTCTTCGCCGAAGCGAGCGAAGCTGGCATCGACACCCACTGCCTCGCCAGTGTCGCCCAAACCAACGCCAAGGATCATGCGCCCACCCGAGAGCTGGTCGACGGCCGCAGCCTCTCGGGCGACGTTCCACGGGCGCCTCCGGGTTAGCGGTGTCACCTCCGTGCCGAGGCGAATCCGCTCCGTCCGGACCGCCATCGCTGCAAGCGCGACCCACGTGTTGCACGTCGGCGCGACGGGATCGCCTCCGTAACAAACGTAGTCCTCGAGGAAGAGGCCATCCCACCCGGCCGCCTCCGCCCGCTCCGCCAACGTGACCAGGAAGCGCGGTTCGCCGCACTCCCGACCGGTTGGCAGCGATAACCCGTAATGCACATCCACCTCGCTCAGCCGCCAACGCTACGCCATCCGACCCGGCGCCTGTGCAGGTCGCTCCGCATCATCGGATCTCGATGCCGCAGTGTTTAAATCCACGGATCAACCCCCGTCGCTCCCGCTCTTTACACCCCGCCGCCCAATTGCGGCGGAGTCGTTTCTAAGACCGTGGAAGAGCGACACGAACGCGGCCGCAGGCTCGACCACGACGATCCGCTGGACGTCGACCCACACGCGATCAAACAGCTGCTGGAGTAGCTCGCGCCCGCGGCTCCGGCCGGGTCTCCTGCTCTCAGAAGCGACCGGAGTCCTCCAGCACCCGCACGGGCGCCGTCAAGGTCCGGACGGGCAAGTTGGCCGAGTGCCGCGTCATGCAGGCGCCGGCCGATGCCCTGGCGGCGCACGTCGGGGTCGACGAGCAGGAGCTGCAGGCTCGCGCGTCGGCCCGCACGCGCGACCGCCGCGGCGCCAGCCAGGCCGCCGACGCCTCATCCGGCGAAGATAGACGGGCCGGGGATCGGGGCTCAGCGAGGTAGGTCGATCGCGATGACCGACGCCCAGCGCCGGACTCGTTCGGGGTCCAGTCCGCGCTCTGCGGCCAAGAGCGCGCAGCGCTCGTCGCGCCGCCCGCCGGGAAGTGCGCTCACCGCCCAGTAAGCGGCGTCGTAAGCCGGCTCGCCGACGCACGCCAGCGGGTCGATCGCCGCCAGCCCGCGCTTCTGGCAGATCAGGATGTTCTTGCTCTCGAGATCGCCGTGGAGGACGACGTCGTCGCCGTCCCAGCTCTCCAGAAGCCGGCTTGCCATCTCGCGAGCGCGTTCGAGCGCCGGCCGCAGCGCCGTCGCCTCGGCGGGCGAGCGCGCGGCGGCCTCGTCGCCGGCGGTCGCGATCTGTTCCTCGACGACGTCGGCGAGCGGCGGCAGGTGCTGGAACACGGCGGCCCTGGCCGCTGACCCGTGGAGCACGCCCAGGAGCCGGCCGACGTTGACGATCTCCTCCCGCGCGGCGCCGCCCTCGAGTGACGTGCCGGGCTCGATGCGCTCGAGGAGGAGCGCGCCGCCAGCCTCGTCGGCGCGGAAGAGATCCGGCGCCGCCCTGCCATTCCAGAGACGGAACGCGAGGATCTCCCGGCGCGCCGGCGTCCAGGGGCCGTCGAGCTTGAGGACGGCGCGCGTTCTGTCCGCTATTCGCACTGCGAGGCAGCACGACATCAGCCCGCCGGGGAGGTAGCCCTCGATCTCGAGCCCCCATGCCCTCTGGTACTGCTCGACGCGAGCGGGGAGCTGATCGAGCCAGACGCGCCCGCGGCTGCCGAAATGACGGGAGATGAAGCGCTCGAGATCGCCCGAGTAGAGCGGCGTGCCCACTGGCCGACCATAGGCCGTCACGGGCGCGCATGACGCCGCCGGGCGGTCGAGGCCGTGACGGTCGCGTTCGGGATCATCAAGCCAGCCCCCCACTTCATAGCTCTCTCCAGCCGGCCGCCGCGTCATGCGGGCGGCGCCCGGCGGCGGCCGGGACCGCGCATCGGAGTCGCTCTCCTCCCCAGCGCGGTATGGAGCCTTTATGGAGCCCCGTGGTCGCAACCAGTGGCAAACGGCGGCAAATGCCCCTGCGCCAGAAACCGCGAAAATAACCGAAAACCGTTGCCGTTGATTGCCACCGGTTGCGTGCGACGTTCCATGGTAAGGAGGGGGTCGACGGTTCGAGTCCGTCAGAGGGCTCTGCAAAAGCCCCGCAAAACGGGCCTTCTTCTGTCGGTTGCACTTGCACCATCTCCAGCGTGCGGTGGGTATGGAGCCCTTTATGGAGCCTTCAGACCGAAAACTCGGTCCTGAAGTATGCGTGGCCCCACGCTGTGGGTGCTACGAACTTGCCGATTAGGGAGCGGGCGAGCGCCTTCGCTCTAAAGACTCGACGGGGACTTCGGGTCGGTAGTCGTGAAGCTCTTGCCCGTGCTCGCGCAGCCAGCGCAGTTCACGCTGCCATCCCGGCTGCACCGACCCCAGCAGCCTCCAGAACGCCTTCTGATGGCTCGGCTCGCGCAGGTGACATAGCTCGTGGACGACGACGTAGTGCAGGACGTCGGCGGGTGCGAGCAGCAGGCGCCACGAGAACGAGAGGTTGCCGCGGCGCGAGCACGACCCCCAGCGCGTCCTCGGGTCACGGATGGCGACGGATCGGAAGTCGGCCCCGTCTTCGGCGAGCTGGGTCGGCGCCCGCACCCGGACCTGAACGGCGACTCCGCCGACGAGTCGCTTGCCGCCAGCTTGTCGGTGGACGAGGTGGGTCGTGAACCTCGTTCCCGGCTCGGCATGCTCCGGAGCCGCGATCTTGAGCCCGAACCCAGTTGGTGCTTCCGAGGCGAGGGCCACGGGCACGCGTACTCGATCGCCGGGTCCGACACGAAGCTCCACAGCCTGCGGGAAACGACGCAAGATCCGGTCGGGGTGGCGCGATGTGAGAACGCCCCCGACTCGGTCCGTCCGCCATGGCTCGACGCCACCGCAATCCATCAGCTGATCCGGCTCGGGCTCCGGTCTCGGTGGCGGCAGCTGCAACGGTCGCGGACGCGGCCGGCTAGACGCGAAGAAGGCCTTCGTGCGATGGACGAGGGAGACGTACGTGTCCGGAAGCTCCGGATCCCGCCAAACCTCGAGAACCGCCTTTGTCTCGACCCGGAGGTTCTGGATGACGACCGGCAGAATGAAGAACTCGCCGGGCACCAGGTCGACGACGGTCAGGTTCTTTTGGGCCAGGTTCGCGTGCTCCCACACGTGCGCACCAGCCGTAGGGTGGTCTCCGCGGGCCAGAACCGCGACGAGGAGACATGGGTGGGTGCCCGGGGCGGGCACGCGGTCGCGGGGCCAGCGCGCTGACACGATACGCGTGTCACCGCCAGCCAGATCGAACTCGGCCCGGGCCGCCACGCACGGGAGGAAGTCGCCCGGATACACGAACTCCGTCCCCGCGAACTCTTAACGTGGAATGTCACCACGAAGTGCCGGCACTGGCCGCCCGCCGTGTCGTTCCGGACTTGCGCGTAGAACCAGTTGTCCTGGCCGGACTCGGGGGGCTCGTGAGCCGTTCCACCATCATCTGCATTGCGAATCCAGAGATCCGGCGAGTCCCAGAACGCCCCACCCCACGTGTCCGCACCGGTGTGGCCTGGAGCGTCGCGAAGCCAGAGCCGGGGCGCGGGCGAGGGGTCGCCGTACCCGAACACGAACCGATGGAAGGCGTCCACGATCTGAGGAGCGCCGGTGGTGGAGAGCAGATGCTCCTCGAGCGCCGCCGTCGAGACCGGGGTGCTCCCACGTCGACCCTCGTAGAGGCCGCGCATCGCCGTCCGGAGGGACGCGAGGCCCGTAAGACCGGCGATGCCGCGGAAGAAGCGACTGCCGTCGGAGTAGGCGTTCGACGGCGTTCTCCGCTGAAACGGCTGGCGGGAGCAGAGGATGACCGGCGCGGCAAGGAAGTCGAACGGTTCGACGTCGTCGGCGCCGGCGTCCCGGAAGGTCGTAAAGCCTTCGTCCTACCATGCGTCGGACTGGGAGGCAGGCGTGATCCCCCGCGCGAACCAGGAGTGGAAGGTCTCGTGAGCGAGCGCCCCGGTGGAGGTGGTCGTCGCGCCGCTGTACTCCATCCCACCCGACGCACCGTGGAAGAAGACGACGAACCTGTCGCCGAGGAAGGGTCCGTAGTCGTTCTCGTTCGCGACGAGCCGCGCTTTCGCTCGTTGATCTGTGCCGCCAGATCCTCCGGGCCGCCGGCGAGCTTCCACGCTTCGATCGCCACGGTCGTTCCCGAGACGGGGAGCACCACCGTCCCGGTCGCCTGCTGCACGGTGTCGCTCGCCCGGACCTCGACGAGGGGCGAGAGAGGTCCGAATCGATCCGGGAAGTCGACCGACCAGTGGTTCGGCCCTAGCAGCGTCACGGCCCCGTTGGTGATGAGCGAGTGCGCCGCGAGGGTGCCTGCGACGATGATCTCGAGGTGGAACGGGAACTGGTCGAAGATGAGATTGGAGGGGATCCAGGCCTCGAGGTAGCGTCCCGCGTTCAGGTCGGAGAGCCCGAACGTCCAGCGAACCTTGGGGCCGGCCGACCACTGGAGGACCGGTGGGTACGCACCGCCGAGTTGCGCCTGGGCGTGCCGAGCGCATAGACGAGGCGAAGCGAGTGGACGGATCCCGCCGCTTGACTCGTGCCGACGAGCGAATTGTCGAGAAGGCCCCCGCCCCGACGTCGTGGGCGGCAAGCTGCCCTGGAGCGATCGGCGCCCCGTCCAGCCACGCCTGGTCGATCGTCTGGCGGAGGTCGAATAGCGCGTTCCCCGCGGTGGGCCCGAGCGCGTAGGTCGTCGTCACGTCAGCCTGCCCTGTGGAGGTGGCGCCGTCGAGTGTGACGGTGGCCTGGACGTCTTCGATGTCGATCGGCACCGCGACCAGCCCGCCGACGGCCGTCGGCGGCGGCGCGAGGCGAAAGTCGGCAGGCGCTATCGAGTCACCTCCTCGGGCTCTCTACGTCACCAGCCGTGGCATCAGGCGTGAGCGTCATCGCGTCTTGCGCTTCCGTCCCACCGGGCGTGATGCGACCACCGCATTCGCCGAGCCGAGAGCTCGATGCGTGGTGCGGGAGCCCGGCTCCGCCGTTGGCCGACGGGTGGTGGCGAAAGCCGGCGGCCGCTCGTCATTCGCAGGCACAGTCGTCGTCGAGCACGATGTCGACCGAGACCTTCTTCACGCGTGTCTTCCTCACGCGTCTACCGCCACCGAGCTCCAGGCAGTCGAGGAGCTGCTGCGCAGCCGCGTCGCAATCCCGTCTCGGCACGTGGGCGCCGCCCGACGGCTCCTTCAGGTCGGGATCGACGTAGTACGACATCCCACCCAGCGGGATCCCGTTCGCGACCAGGGTCACGGTGATCATCCTGTCGGTCGCGGCTTCGATATCCGCCTTGCTGAACTCCGCGCCGTGCTTGACGCTCAGCTGAATCCGCCGCTTCTCGCCGGACTTCAGGCGGAACCTGTTGTCCGGGATGCCGTCGAAACGTAGCTGCCAGCCCTTCTTGGCAAGCACCGCGGGCATCTCCACGCGAAGCTCCATCGCCGCTGGCCTGTTCAGGTTGTTTCCGGCCATGAAGAACGCACCGTCGAGAGACGCGATGAGAGCTTCCATGCCGCCGCCACTGGGAACGACGGTGACGTTCCGTTGACCGATGTTGTTGTCGTTGGGCACGAGCCGCCATTCCTGAATCGTCTCGCTGCCTGTGAAGTTGGCGACGTTGCTCAGGTCTCCCGCGACCGACGCGATCATCAGCACGCAGTCGTGCCCGTAGGCATTGATGTTCGGTTCCCATTCGAAGGGGCCGACGGTGACCTCGGCTGCGTTGTTCGCAGCGATGCTCGCGATCGGCAGGCCGCCTACCGGATTCATCTCGACGAAATCGGTCGGCCAGGTCAACCCGGCGCCGGGCAACGAATGGAATGCCTGAACGGTGACACTGTTAGCAGTCGACGTTCCGCGGTTCTTGACCTTGCCGTACATGTAGTTGGTCGCGCCGTCATTGGCGTTCTGGTGACCTGGGAGACCATCGGAGGCGTTTCGGTTCCACATCGACATGTTCTGCCAGTGCACGGTCTGGAATTGATATTCGCCGCCGCGACCGTCGTCGATGTACACGTCCACCGCCGGCGGAGCCCCCGCGGTGATCACCGGCGTCGGCGCTCTGGACGGCTGATAGCTTCCCTGCTTCTCGAAAGCCCAGCGAATGACCTTGTTGTAGGCACCGCCTGAGAGACCCTCGCTCGCCCAGTTCTCGAGGTCGGTGTCCTGCATCTCCTCGCACCACAGCTGTGCGCCCCGCCCGGGTACCGTCGCCATCGCGACGGGGTCCCAATTGCTCGGGTTGGTGCCCGCGGTCAGATTTCCGATCGTCCGCAGGATGAGGTAGGTCATTACTCGTGAGGCGAACCGCCGTCGTCCGAGATCGGCATGGTCGCCACCAATCGAGCGGTAGATCCGGAAATGACAGGTCGCAAGTATCTCTTCGCTGCCGTATCCGCCGTCATCGCCACTGAGGAAGTTGCCCATTGCATCGAAAACGACGGGCCCGCCCCACGCCCAGGCGCCTACACCGCGATCGAAGCGCCGTTCGATCGGCACCCCCGGGGCCGGGACGACCGTGAACGGGCGGAACGGCGCGTAGCGAAATCGCTCGGTCAATCCAAGCTCCCGAAGCTTCGATTCGGGGTCCATCTGGACGGCCGCCAATCCGTCTCCGGCACTGTGGGAGAACCCCAAGTTGCCGCTTCCGACGTGGTCGCCCAACGTGCCGTGCCCGCCCATCTCGTGCCAATGAACCCACGCGTCAACCGCCCTCGGCAGCGGTTGTGCGATGTTCGTCGTATCGCATAGCGCGTAGCACATGTGCGCCGTTCCGCCCGTCCCGTTGGGGGACCAGTGCGCATTGATCACGTCTCCGAGCCCTCGATGGTCGACGGGTATCGGGAAGGTCGTTCCGTCGAAATACGTCGCGATCGGGAAGCCGAGATCTTCGATCGTCTTGAAGAGCTCCGTCTCGTGGTAGTAGGCGTTGACCGCGCCAAAGTCGTTCGTGCGGGTGTCATAGTCGAAGTTGTTCCCGCTCGGCTTCGTCGGCGGCGCGATGTCGGGGTCGGCATGAACAGGTGTGAGCTCCTCGATGCTGACGAAGGTGCCTTTGAGGTGTTGCGTTCCCGACACGGGTGCATCGAGATTCGTTAGAAGCTCGTCGTCCTGCTGCATGTTCAACGCCGCAGTGGCGTCGTCCGAGGTGATCGTGGTGTCGCCCGTCTTGACGATCGGATCGCGGCGAAAGACCAGGCCGTTCAACCCGCACGTCATGCACTCGATGTACAGGATGGCGCCGCTCTGGAGCTCGACGAGGGCCAGCCACACCAGGCCGTTGAAGCCCGGGTCGTCGCTCGTGAAGATCAGCTCCGCGACCAGATACGACTTCCCGTCCTTGACCGCAGCGGGGACGGCTGGAAGCGTGGGGAGCGGAATGTCGTGGACCTCTTCAGAAGTCTCTTCGATGGTTCTGTCGGCCGGCGGCGACGGCTTGCCTGCATAGCGCCTGCTCGCGTCGTATCTGTAGATGAAGAACTTGCCGCTGAGAAGACGCGTCTCGTGCCGCGTCGTGGCGTCTCTACCCCGTTTCGGAGCCGGGGCCGGAGGCTCGACCTTGACCGCTGCTCGGAGAAACGACGCGGCTTCGTCCACGCTCGCCTCGTCCTCGGGCAGACCCGCATCGATTACCGTCTGGTGGGCGATCGCCTGTCGGAACACGTTCCTGAACCGGTCGATGGTCTCCGCCGAGGGCAGCTTGACTTGGATCTCGCCTTCGCTGTTGTTCGTGATGCCGACGACGCGGGTCGGGTTCTGCTTGACCTTGACGGAGAGTCCTCTGCGCCACACCGGCACGTTCATGTGCGTCTGGGCGTATCCGACGACGCTCGAGTCGAAGAGCCGTTTCTCCTCGCTCAGCTGATACTCGGTGCCTTGGTCAAGAGGATCGAGATACGACACTTTCTTGTGCAGGTTGCGCAGCTGTTCCCTGTCGATGCGCAAGGTGTCAGCGACGGCGTGGAGATACTCGCTCGCACACAGGAGAGGACTGTTGTGCTCGCTCGCCCAATATTCGTCGCTGTGACGGATATGCCGGACCTGGCCCTCCTCGTCGACAGACAAATGAGCCTTCAAGTCAGAGCTGTAAGTCGTCTGCACGATTACCACTCTCCTTCCATCGAGCGAACCGAGGAGCGCCTGCTCGACGTCGGACAGCAGCCGATGGTGCGCCCAAAATGGCCGCAGTCACGGCGTCGAATGCGAGACCGGATCACGTGCTCGAGGGCTGCGTAAGCCCGACCGTAGCGATGTGCGCGCTCGTACCCAACGGTACGGTGATCGAGGCTGCTGCGGCTCCCCTGCCCATTGAGCTCCCGTCGGACGGGTCAATGTCAGCCGCAGCGGCTCCGTTTATAACACCCTGCACGGGCAGGGATCAAGCCGCGAGCGATTGCTTCTGCGGAACAAGGCGCTCGCGGGACGCTTCTCGACCCGCTCGAGTACCCCGCCGGCTACGGGCAGTTCGCGTAGGGCGGTGGACCGACCTGGTTCGAGCGGTTCTGAAGGGTGAGACGGTACTGCGCGAGGATGGCGTTTGAGCTCGCGTAGGTCGGATCCGTTCCACCGCCGTGCCAGAACTGCTCAGGGCCCGTGTCCGTCAGCGTCGCACTCGGATCACCCTGCACGCCCTTCCACGTCGCCTTCGACACCGGCGTCGTGAACAACGACGGGTCGATCACCATGCGCTGGGTGCTGAAGAACCCCGGCCCACGGACGCACAAGGTCGGCGCGACGTGCCAGCCCCACTCGACGCAGCACAGCGGATTGTTCTTCGTGTTCACGTGCAGCCAGTAGCCCGGGCTGTGATCGATCCACACCTTCCTCGGCGACAGGCCCATGTTGATGATGAGCCGGCACATCTCGTGCGCTCGTGCCCAGCAGCCGTCATCCGGATAGAGGAAGGGGATGCATGGCGGCGGCACGGTCAGCGGGTTGCACGACGTAGCGGCCATCGCGTCGAAGATCTGCTGCGCCCTCACTGCGGACGGGCAGCGCCACCACCACCAGGGCCAGCAGATCCACCACCAGATCCAGCGCAGGAGCCGCAGGAGCCAGAACGGTTTCGGCCTAGGAAACGGGATCGGAGGAAAAGGGGGCAGCGGCCGATCCGGGTCTGGTGTGAAGGCGCGGACGTCGATGATGTCGTGGGCGTCGTCCTCCACAAGGATCACGGGCCGACCATCCTTGACGGCGTCCCGCAAGTGTCGTTCGAGCTCCTCCGAGTCCGGTCCGCCAAGTCGAAGCGTGTGCCGCCCATGCGAGGCGTCCAGCTCAACGTCGAGAGCGCCCTCACCCGGACTGACGCTCAGAACCCGGCTGACGGCGGGAACGAGGACGCGCGTCACCACGTCTGTTGTCGGGTCGACTTCGACGTACACCGGCATGCCGAGCTTGCTCAGCCCGTCGAGAACCTGCGCAAAACCCGCCGAGCGCTGATCGGCGGGATCGAGGCGGACTCGGCGGCCCTCAAGCTCGACCGACATGCCTCCCTCGCTCCGCAAGATCTCGCCCGGGGCCCGATCGAGCGGAGGTTCGAGACGGATGGTCGTCGAGATGATCGCGTTCGGGTTCGGCATCACAACCTCCCTGCATCAGGTGTCTCGTCGTGTGGTTCGCGCGGAGACGGGCGCAAGTTCAAAGCCGGTGGGCACACCGGCCGACTCGACGCCGCAGCAACGGGACCGAGACGATCCACACCACCCTCCACGTTGCTCGCTCGACGAGCCTACGTACCGGTGACGGCGGCTGCAAGGCGAGTCGAAGTATCGCCGTCGGACTGTTTGTGGCAGAAAGTACGACATCGTATAGTCACCGCGAGGAGTCCCTTCGCCTGTGGGGTGCGCAAAGTCGGTTCATGCCGCGATGTGGTACTCGTGGATGAGTCCGCCGAGGCGATCGCGACGTGTTTGTGCAGCCGGAGACGGTTCGTCGTTGGCACCGGTCGCTGCTCGCGCGCCGGTGGACGTATCCGCATCGGCGGCCCGGCAGGCCCGCGACCGGCGCTGATGTCCGTGCACTGATCGTGCGGCTGGCGCGGGAGAATCCGGGTTGGGGCTACCGCCGGATCCAGGGCGAGCTCGCCGGACTCGGTATCCGGATCGCGGCTAGCACTGTTTGGTCGATCTTGCAGCAGGCTGGCATTGAACCGGCGCCGCGCCGGTCATCGCAGACATGGAGGGAGTTTCTGCGGGCTCAGGCCAGCGGAATCGTCGCTTGCGACTTCTTCACCGTCGACACCGTGCTGCTTCGGCGGTTATACGCACTCGTGTTCATCGAGTTCGCGACCCGGCGGGTGTATCTGGCGGGGATCACCACGAACCCGACCGGGGGTCTGGGCGACCCAGCAGGCACGGAACATCATCGAGATATTCGTTGAGCGAACCGAACCGATCCGGTTCTTAATCCATGACCGCGACAGCAAGTCCACGGCGGCGTTTGACGAGGTGTTCCGCTCCGAGGGCATCCGGACGATCCGCACACCGGTACGGGCGCCGCGCGCCAACGCGTTCATCGAACGCTGGATCGGCACCGTCCGTCGTGAGTGTCTCGACCGGCTTCTGATCGTGAACCGCCGCCACCTCGAACGAGTCCTTCCGGTTTACATCGCCCACTACAACGAGCATCGCCCCCACCGATCCATCGGCCAGCGACCACCGACCCCGGCGACGCTACCGGGAGCCGAAACAGTCAAGTCCCAGGACGTGGTGTAACTCGTCGGTATGTTCGTCGGCCGCTCAGGCCGGGGTGAGCTCTCGCGTCTCCTCTCTGTCTTCGTTTGCTTTCTCTTGCTCGAGCACCGCTTCCAGCGAGTGGTTGCTGAGGTAGCGGCGGCCGACCAGCCATTCGTCGTTCTGCTCGATGACGACGCTGGCCGCGAGCCGGATCAGGGAGCGGTCGTTGGGGAAGATGCCGACGACGTCGGTGCGGCGCCCGATCTCGCAGTTGACCCGCTCTAGCGGGTTCGTCGAGCGGAGCTTGCGCCAGTGATCGGCCGGGAAGACGTAGAAGGCGAGCAGGTCCTCCTCGGCTTCCGCGAGTAACTCGGCGATCTTCGGCAGCGGTGTACGCAGCCGTTCGAGCGCGTCGCCGACGAGCTCGCGCGCGGCCTCGCCTGACTCGGCATTGAAGAGCGGGCGCAGTAGCGCGGCCAGCATCGGCTGCTGCTCGCGGCGGGCATGGCCGAGCGCCTCGCGCAGGAAGTGGACGCTGCAGCGCTGCCAGGAGCAGCCGAGCACTTGGCCAATCGCCTTCTTGAGCCCGGCGTGGGCGTCGGACACGACCAGCTGGACGCCGCTCAGACCGCGCTCGACCAGGCCGCGCAGGAAGCTGCGCCAGAAGGCCTCCGTCTCCGCCTCGCCGACGTCGAGCGCGATCACCTCCCGGTAGCCCGACTCGTGCACGCCGTAGGCAAGCACGAGCGCCTTGCGCACGACCCGCCCTGAGTCGCGCACCTTCTCCACCTTGGCGTCGAGCCAGAGGTAGGGGTAGGAGCCCTCGAGCGGGCGGTTGCGGAAGGCGTCGACCTGCTCGTCGAGGCCCTGGCAGATGCGCGAGACCTCGCTCTTGGAGATCCGCAGTCCGAGCGACTCGACGACCTGGTCGACCTTGCGCGTCGAGACGCCGGCGACGTAGGCCTCCTGCACGACCGAGACGAGCGCCTGCTCGCTTCGCTTGCGCGGTTCGAGGAAGCTCGGGAAGTAGCTGCCCCGGCGCAGCTTCGGGATCGCGAGCTCGAGCTCGCCCGCGCGCGTCGCCCACGGCCGCGCCCGGTAGCCGTTGCGGTGCGTGAGCCGCTCCCTCCGGTGCCCGCTCGCCGCGGGCGGCGCCGACCAGCTCCGCGACCTCCGCCTCCATCAGCTGCTGGCAGACCCAGCTCAGCGACTCGCGCAGGAAGTCGAGTCCTTCGCCCTCGAGCAGGTAGCCAACGACCTGCTCGCACGTCATCCTCTTCGTCTCGGCCATCGCGGTGTCTCCTCTCGTCGTCGTCTTGGTGGACTCGACGAGTTTGAGCGCCGCGGTGGCCGGACTCCTACCCGGCTCCGTCCGACGCGCTCCTACACCACGCTATGGGACGCGACCGCCGAAACGATCGCAGCGCCCGACCGTGTTCGCCGGCGAGACCTACTCGGAGGACTCATTCACGAGTACAAGGAAGCCGCATGAAGCAGCGCGAATTGGGTTTCCGGCACCCTCACCCTCGGTCGGCCAGCGGAATGGTTAGCTTCGAATGCACTTCTTCTCTCGCCGCTGCTGATCTACTTGCAAGGCTTGGACAAGACTCGCGTGGAGCGGGACAAGCCAACAATCTTGGTCCGCAACCGAGGAAATCCATTAACGTTTCAGTCGGAGTTCTCATGGCGGCCCGTGTCACCGGTCTGTGGGTCTACCAAACAGTCGGTCGGCGACCGAAGCCGGTCACCGTGGCGACGAAGGCACAGCGCCACGGGCTGAAGTGGCTCAGCGCTCAAGCGATCGAAGGTGACGAGGTGCTCGACCCCGATTGGCTTCGTGCGATGCGGCGGGCGACGAGGGAACGTGGCCTGCGTCTCGCCGTGCACGGGTTCATCGGACGGCCGCGCCCGAGGCCGGTCACCGAGGCGAAGGCAATGGCAAAGGCAATCGATCTTGCCGACGCAGACTTTGCGATCGTCAACGCCGAGATCCAGTACGAGCGGGCGCCCGGCCCGGTCTCGAAGCGGTTCGTTCGCGAGTATCGCCGCCTTAAGCCGGAGTTCCCCTCGTTCTTCTCGTCGTTCGGCCGGCCGAAGTTTCATGCGTCACTCGACTGGGCCGCGTGGGCGGATGGAGGCTTCCGCGGGATGCCGCAGGCCTACGAGAACCTCAACGCGGAGCTGCTGAAGCCCAAGCAATGTGTCGACGACTGGGCTCGCTTCTTCCCCAGGAAAGGCCTGCGACCGACCCTCGGTTGCTTCTCGGAGCACGGCAAGCCCCACCTTCCGGTCCCGCGGCTCGTTCAGAGCGTGCGGGATGTTCCGGGCATGCGCTTCAACGTCTTTCGTCACGGAACCGTGACGGCCGCCGAGCTCGAAGCGTTCAGTCGCCTCACGGGCTGAGCAGGGCGGTTGCTGCGAGCGTCAGTGCTGCGCCGCGAATGCGGCGCCCTGAGCTGCGGTCGCGGGATCGCGTCCCTCGGCCTCCAGGATCTGTTTCGCGCGCGCCTTCACCTTGGCCGTGTCGGCCTTGAGCTCGGCGGGGCACGCGGTCCCGAATCCCGGCAGGGCCACCGAGCCGTGCCCAAAGACCTCCGAAGCCGGAATCCCGCAGCGCGACATGATCCAGGCGTGGAGCCGCGCTGACGCCTCGAGCTGCTTGGGGGTCATGTGCGGTTCACGGAGATGCTCGTGCTCGATCCCGGGCTGGTCGTTCTGGCCGGGACAGTGCGCCGATTCGATCATCCTTCCGGCCCTGATCGCCGTGTACGAAAGGTGTCGGCCGACAAGGATCAGCCCGCTCATGCAGACAAGGAAGTTGTGGCCACTGTCGATGAAGTTGCGCTGCGGTCCCATGTGGAAAGCCTGGATGCTCCGCGCGAAGCGCATCACCTCCTCCCGCGACTCGTTCTGCGGGTTCTCGATCTCCGAATGGTGGCCGAACGTATGGTGGAAGATGATCCGCTTCGGCCTTCCGGTCACCTTCAGTCTGGCCGTCGCCGGCCGTGCTCCCCATACGTGCGTCGCAATGAGCTTCGGTTGCCGCACGCCTGCCATCGGGCCCCTTTCACGAGTAGCGAAGCCGCCGCAGCAAACAAGTCGAGAATACACCGATAACTGCCCTAATCCAAGGCCTCAGCTCATGCAGCCGACCACTCGACAACTGCGTGACGGCTGACCCTTCCGCAGGTCGCACGCACGAACGACCCGTTCGCTGGCGTGCTGGGCTGTCCCCGGTTGCGACGATCCTCGGGGAGCGTCCGCGCGCTCTACGGCAGCCGGCGTAGGCACGACCAACGTGACGGCCGTTTGCCCGCGAAGGAGCTACGTCGAGAGCGGGGGAACGCGCCGCCCCTCCGACGAGCATTCGATCAATGTCGCGAGCCGCTGCGCCCGCGTCTCCGGTCGCTTGGCGCTGACGACCCAGAACGTAGCCAGACTGCGATATGAAGGTGATTGGCCTGCGAACCACTCCCACGCCGGCGCGTTCGCGCGAAACGCCGCTTCCTGCTCGGCGTCGAACGCCGCCTCGTGTCTCCGCTCGTACGAAAGCGTCCCCGACGACTCTTCACGGCGCGCGGCGAACGGCACCTCACCGGCCGGAGTCATGCGCCCCTGCGCGCGGAGCTCGGCGACCTTCGCGATGTTGACGGCGCTCCAGTTGCTGTTCGGCCTCCGGGGAGTGAGCCGCTGCCGGTAGCGATGCTCGTCGAGCCGCTGCGCCTTGCCGTCGATCCAGCCGAAGCAGAGCGCCTCGTCGACGACCTGCGACCAGGTCAGCGAGCGCCGGCCGGATGCCTTCCTGTAGTACCCGACCGAGAGCTCCGACGCCGTCGCGTGATGCTCCTCGAGCCACGCGCGAAGCTCGGACGGCGTCTCGAAGAAGATCGCGTCCTCGCCCATTCCCAGATGATGCCGTCGCGCGCGGTCCACGGCTTCCGGAGCTGCCCGGGATCGCCGCCCACGCTCGCTCGCAACGGCCACGGCGCGCTCCGATGAACATTCGACCGACCGACGGTCTAACCAACGGAAGGACCACCGAACGCGACGCAACTCCACGCGAGAAGGGAGCATCCAGATGAGAAAGCTCGTCGTCAGCACCTTCCTGACGCTCGACGGCGTCATGCAAGCGCCGGGCGGTCCCGAAGAGGATCCGACCGAAGGATTCACGCACGGCGGCTGGTCGGTCAACTACTGGGACGACCTCATGGGCCAGGCGATGGGCGAGGCGATGAGCCGGCCCTTCGACCTCCTCCTTGGGCGCAAGACCTATGAGATCTTCGCGGCCCACTGGCCGCACGCGACCGACGAGCCTGGAGCCGACGTCCTGAACAGCGCGACGAAGTACGTCGCGTCCAGGACGCTCGATGCCGCCGAGTGGCAGAACTCGATCCTGCTCGAGGGCGACGTCGCGGAGGCGGTCGCCCGCCTCAAGGAGGAGGATGGGCCCGAGATCCAGGTGCACGGCAGCGGCAACCTGATCCAGACCCTGCTCGAGCATGACCTCGTGGACGAGTACCGGCTGTGGATCTTCCCCGTCGTGCTCGGCGCCGGCAAGCGCCTCTTCGCGGACGGCGCGATCCCATCCGGGCTGAAGCTCGTCGACTCCAAGTCGTCGACGACGGGCGTCCTCATCGCGACCTACGAGCGCGGCGGCGCGGTCGAGTACGGGTCGTTCGCGCTCGAGGAGCCGACCGAGGCGGAGCTCCAGCGGCGACAGCGGCTCGACGGCTGAACGCGCGCGCCGAGACAGGAGGCCGCCATGGCAAGAGTGATCGCGACGACGGAGCGTAGCCGGTCACAGCCGGTTGGAGCTGGTACGAAATACCTGCTCCAACCGGTAATTCAGGGTGGCAACCGACCGCGGGCAAAGACCACGACCTGGCTGTCGCCGTGCGGGGCAGGCGGAGAGGCGTGACCGATCGCGTATTGCTAATCGGGAAACGGGCGGCTGCTGACCGGACTCCAAGCCGAGCAGCCTCAGAGACCGCGTCGAGGCGCTCGGCGGCCGGATCTCCGTGGAGAGCCCGCTGAGCGTTGGGCACGTCTCTCGAAGCGGAGCTGCCGGTCGCCGAGGGCGACAGCGACCTTCCGGTTAACCGCCACGGGAAAGGTCCTACAGGCCGCCACGACGGTTGGGCGTCAGCCGTGAAGACATCGCGGATCCGATGCACGATTGTTCTCGCCATGACTAGGTGCGGATACTGCAAGCGTGAGCTCGTGTCGGTCGTCCACCTGCTCCCGCGCGCGAAACCGGTGTGCGGAAGCGCCGCCTGCCTGACGCTCGCCTACCGGGATTCCGAGCGCGACGAGACGGAGGACGGCACGAGGTCGACGCAGGCTGCGTAATCCTGTTCGGATGGACGCACCGAAACTGAGGTTGGGCGCCACCGAGGTGCCGCGGATCGGCCTTGGGACGAATCGACTCACCAACACGAGCGAGCACGTCGCGCTCGTGAAGGACGCGGTCGCAGCCGGACTCGGGCACATCGACAGCGCACACACGTACGCGCGTGGCGAGAGCGAAGAGACCATCGGCACCGCGCTGTCGCCGGTCGCCGACGGTGTCGTTGTCGCGACCAAGGGCGGCTGGGGCGCCGGAAACGGTCGGCCCGACGTGCTCCGGGCTCAGATCGAGGAGAGCCTTCGGCGGCTGCGGACGGAGACGATCGCGCTCTACTACCTGCACCGGGTCGATCCCGAGACCCCTCTCGAGGACAGCCTCGGCGCGATCAAGGAGTACCGCGACAGCGACAAGATCCGACACGTCGGCCTCTCCGAGGTCGGTATCGACCAGATCGAGCGGGCCCGTGAGGTCGTTCCGATCGCCGCGGTTCAGAACAACTACAGCCTCGCGGAGCGCAAGCACGACGACGTCATCGACTATTGCGCCGCCGAAAGGATCGTGTTCGTTCCTTTCTTCCCGCTGCGCGGTGTCGGGAGCCGGCAGCTCTCCGAGATCGCCGACCGCCACGGCGCGTCCCCGGCGCAGATCGCGCTCGCGTGGCTCCTAAGGCGCTCGCCGACGACGCTGCCGATCCCCGGCACGCTCTCGCCCAAGCACCTCAAGGAGAACCTGGCGGCGCTGGAGATCGAGCTGAGCGACGCCGAGTTCGAGGCTTTGCGGTAGAGCCCGACGCGTGCGGTCAGGCGTCGCGGCTCGTGTCGCGCCAGGCTCCCGCGACCTGCGCGCGAGCGTCCAGACCTACCACCGCCGCGATCGCGCGCAGCGACATCCCGACGTGCGGGCGCTTGCCGCGCGGCGTCGCCGAGCGCGGCTGGTGTCAGGTTCTGCAGCGCGATGCCGAGCACGAGCTCGCGGACGACGCCGAGGGCCGAGATCGACGCCGCGGTGCCGCCGTCGTCGACCCCGACATCGCCGCGCTCTGGGAGCGAATCCAGCGCCGGTTCC
>WNGB01001917.1_pt1 | contig 63849 bp, 57 predicted proteins | sample 5400681 | NCBI WGS metagenome assembly WNGB01 (sample SAMN13153367, study PRJNA577476) | soil metagenome | isolation source: 115 cm soil or saprolite under grassland replicate 2 | place: USA:California | collected 2016-06-15 | reverse complement strand
AGCGAGCCAGGACCCCTGGCATGATGATCGCGGATGCCTTCGACGGAAGCGAGTACGTCTGAGGAGCCCGGTGCGGGAAAACTGCACGCCGGGATCTGTGCGGGGGGCATTGGGTAACCGGTGTCCCTACCGCGAACTAACGGAGTGAAGATAATTTCGGCTTCGTGTGGACCCTGTGAAATATCCGGTTTCACCCTGTTAGGGGTGGGATGTTTATAGATTGAGCAAAAAAAACCTCCCGCGCCGTTCGAAGGAGCGGATTCAAGTTGAAAAGTACTTATCTAGAAACGTTTCCGCTCCTTCGAACGGCGATGGCGCTTAGTGAATGTTCCAATCTAGAAACATCTCACTCCAAACGGAGTGAAGATAATTTCCGCTTTGTGTGGACCCTGTGAAATATACGGTTTCACCCGGTTAGGGTGGGGTGTTTATAGCTTGAGCAGAAAAACCCTCCGGCGCCGTTCGAAGGTTGAGCCTTCAGTCAACGATTTCACGGCTGCAGTTTTTGACTTCGCAGATACTTCTCTCTTTGCAGTAGTCGGTCCGCGTTGGGTGCTTCGGGGTTCTTTTCGAGATAGGTGTGTAACTCATCAGCAGCGCGGCTGTAGAGATGTTGTCCGGCAAACGCATCGGCCAAATACAAGTGCGCGGAAACCGCTCCAGCATCGAGTTTCAACGCTTGCTCAAGGACTTCCTGAGCCCTTTGCCAACGGCTAAGTGCAAGATTAGCAATTCCCAGGAACAGCAGGTTCTTTGGATGGTTAGCATTAAGCTGGACCGCCTTTTCCAGGAAAGCAATTGATTCCTCGTAGTTGCCCAAAGAAAGCAGACAGTATCCCGCTCCGCTTAGGGCTGGTTCATGCTGGGGAAAGATCTCGATGGCCTTGCCAAAATCCTGGAGCGCTTCCTTGAGACGGCCGGCATTAATTTGCACGATCCCCTTTTCCGTGAATGCCTGGAAGTACTCAGGGTATATTCCAATCGCTTTATCGAGTTCACCCAAAGCAGCATCGAATTTCTTCTGGTCGCGATACCTTTGCGCCTTACCCAATGCTTTGCGAGCATCCTTCGGAATCTGCTGGTTCGCCTCTCTGACTGAAACCACCTGGGACGATTTTGACCTTTTAACGTTCGCCTCTAATGGATTGCGGAGAAAGATGTCGGCCATGAAGCTATCGCCCTCTCTAGACGTATCAACGGAAATAGAGTCGGCGTAGTAGCGTGTATTTGAAGGTGGGCTCACCGTTAAGCGGAACATGGACCGAGGTATTCCGTCGAAACGAAAACCACCTCGCCCATCGGTCACCGTACTAGAGGCAAAGCCATTCTGGCCTGAGATGTTAACCGTTACTTGAACAGCCGGTTGACTATCGGGCAGAAAGACTCTCCCGTAGACAGCGATGCCTCGCACCTGACAATAAGCCGGGGTGCTCATCACCAGGAACAAAGTCGTCATTCCCACGAGCCGTATGGAATTGAGCGAGCTGTGTCCCATGGCTTTTCTCCTTTAGCGAGTGTTTGCGAGGGAGCTTAGCAGATTGCAGCAATGGATTGAAGGAAGGAGTCCTATCCGTCCTGTCGCCTCTACACCCAGCTAAAGCAGGGTGTTAATGAGACTCAAGAGCTCTGAATTTCAATTCTTTGGACTCTTGTCACCCAGTTGGCGAGCCTTTTCTGCCGCGACCAACTGGTCGTAGATGGCCGTCTGTTCCCTGGCTTTGATTTCATTACCGCTGCGTCGATATGCCAACGCCAACTGATAATGTGCTTTGTAATGGTTCGGTCTCTCTTTGACGGCCTCCTCTAAAAACTGGATGGCCAGGTCAAACTGTCCCAGCCGATTGTAGAGCAGGCCAAACACAACGTTTGTTTCCACCCATTCGGGGTTCAGTGGCTTTGCCTTCTCCAGCCATTGACGACAACGATCATTGTCTCCCTCCAAATAGGCAAGGTAGGCTAGTTCGGCCATGGCCTGGTAGGATTTTGGCTCGGCTTTCAACTCTTCCTCAAAGTGTTGACGTGCCTCTTCATTGCTTTTTAACTCCAGCAAGGTCAGGCCAAGATACAGATGCACGCTGGGGGTTTGCGGCGCCTGGTCCAACACTTTTTGAAAATTCTCTTTGGCGCTAGCCAGGGAGGCAGTGGAATAGTAGCCGAGAGCGAGATTCATCCGAGCAGCAGAGTCGAGCGGGAAATATTTCAAATATGCTTCGTAAGCCTGGATTGATAACGAGTACTCTTCCAACCGGAAGAGCGCTTCTGCCAACATCTGCATCTGCAGCGAATCGCGGGCTGGAAAATCGTAACGGTCGGCTGCCTGAAACAGGCGCATGGCCTCACTCTTGTCCCCCTGGCTCGCGGCGATCATTCCCCGAATAAAATAGACTTCACCAGCCTCATGCAATCGCGCCTGCTGAGCAGGTGATTTCAGCCGGTCCTCTGAAACTCCCTGCAGCGCCGGTTGCAGGTTGGAGGAAAGCTTGTCGAGCAGTCTCTTCGCAGGCTCCAGCTGACCATAACGAACCAATGTATAGGTCACATTGAAAACAAAACGACTGTTATTTGTTGGCGTAGTCTGCAGGCGGTCAAGTAAGGAGGCTAATTTCAATTCGTTTCTAGTTTGTAGGTAGGAATCCAGCAGTTTTAGTTGCAGCTCGAAATTGTCGGGGAATTGAGGGGCAACAGATTCCATTAACTCTTGCGCTTCCGCACTGGCGGAGTCCGTTTCATAAAGGATGAGGCCCAAGGCCAAACGGACCTTCGCATTCCCGGGAGCCTGTTTATATGCTTGTCTTAGTTTGGCGAGGGCCGTGGTCAATTGATGCGCGCCGTAGGCCTGCAATCCTTCCTGCAGCAATCCTTCGCCCGCAGTCGCGGTGTCAGCTTGCGTTAACCGTTCGTAGATATCCGCATTCTCCTTAGCTTTGCGCTCATTGCCGATGCGTCGATAAGCCAGCGCTAACTGATAATGCGCCTTCTGATGGTTCGGTTTCTCTTTAACCGTTTGCTCCAAAACCTGAATGGCCCGGTCGAACTGGCCCAGGCGATTGTAGAGCAGGCCAAAAACCATGTTGGTTTCAACCCAATTAGGGTTCAGTGGGCGCGCCTTCTCCAGCCATTGAAGACAGTGTTCATTATCTCCATTCAAATAGTCCAGATAGGCTAAAGCTGCCATGGCCTGGTACGACTGCGGATCAATTTTCAGCTCTTCCTGAAATTGCCGCCGGCCTTCTTCATTGCTAGCCTCCTCCAGCAGAGTCAAACCTAGATAGAAATGTAGCTTCGGCGAGTGGGGAGCTTGGGCCAACACCTTTTGGAAATTCTCCAGCGCCTTGGCAAACGAGCCTGTTGCATGGTAGCTAAGGGCCAAGTCCGTACGCGCCATAGTATCAAGGGGAAAATGCTTCAAATAAATCTCATAGGCTTGTATAGATAACGGATATTCTTCCAGGTGGAAAAGGGCTTCAGCCAAAAGTCCCATTGGCAGTGAATCGCGCGCCGGAAATTCGTCCCGCTCCGCAGCTTGAAAAAGACTGATCGCCTCGCGCTTATCATTCTGTCTGGCGGCAATCAGTCCTCGAATAAAATTGCTCTCTCCGGCATCGTGCCTCAGTGCTCGCTGCGCTGATGATTTCAGATTCTGCTCCGTAAGCCCCTGCAGCTTAAGTTGTAAACGAACTGCAATATTGTCGAGTTGTTGCTTGGCCGGTGCAAGCTCACCATAACGAATGAATGCGTAGATCACATCGAAGGCGAAGCGATTGTTGTCCGCCATTGTGGTTCGCAGGCGGTTCAAAACCGATGCCAATTTTCGCTCGTTTTTCAGCCGCAAGTAGGAATCCAGCAGGCTCAGTTGCAAGTCAAAATTATCGGGCAATTGTGGGGAAGCCAGCTCCATTAACCGCTGCGCCTCCAGGCTAGCCGGATCTTCTTCGTAAAGCATCAGGCCTAAAGCCAGTTGCACCTTAGGATTCCCTGGAGCCAATTTGTAGGCTTGTTTCAACTTGGCCAGCGCTTGTGCTAATTGATGCGCACTATGAGCCTCCAGGCCCTCCTGTAGCAGTCGTTCGGCTGCAGTCGAGCGCACTTGCTCTTGTGGTTTGGAAGGCAGGCCGTGGAATTCCTCTGGCCTCGCCAACGAGCAGAAAATGATAATCGCAAAATTACTCAGTAATAGCAGGCGAAAGCGCGATATCTTTAGTGACAACATTAGGAATACTCTCGTGCAGAAATTGATATCGTAGACTCTACGTGCAAATAAGATCAACAGGCCGGTTGCCCTTGGTGGTGCTTCTTTTGAACTGTCATTCGTGTCTCACTTCCGTGAGCACCAGGAAGCACGTTCCTCGTTTTTCTCAATGCAGTCTGTGTCTCGTGAAAATCAAGGGAGCAAAGTTATCTCTTGAGCGGTTCAGTCACCCTCAATACCTGGTTCGCCTTGGGTTCTTCGACTCTTTGAACTCTCCCGCTGGGCCAGGCGATCTCCAGGGACACGATGCGAGTTTCCTGTCCCAAACCAAAATGCACGCGTTTGTCGCTGGCAGAATAGATTCCATTGGCGGTGGTGACGTGTTCGTAGAGGTTTCCTCCCGAGACCAGGGTCAACTTTAGCTTCGCTCCGATGGCATCTCGATTACTTTGAGTTCCTCGTAACTGTACCAGCAGCCAATTATTGTTTGTTACATCCTTCTTCTTGAACAAGACGGGCGCGTCATTTAGTCTGGAAGCGACTATTTCGAGATTGCCATCGTTATCGAGATCTCCCACGGCCAATCCTCTGAACGCTCCGATGAGTTGGAAATCCGGTCCCATCGATTTGGACAGATCCTCAAATTTGCCGTTTCCCTGATTGTGATAGTAGAACAAAGGTTCCTGGTATCGGGCATTGGCGTCATATAGTTCGACATTGTCGATAACGTGAGACCCGGCGACCAGGAGGTCCTTCCAGCCATCGTTGTCCAAATCCGCGAATTTAGCACTCCAGCCACTGTGCGGCGCCGAAAGGGATCCCAGATTGGAAGGAAAAGTTAAGTCCTGGAATAGACCTCTGCCCAGGTTGGAAAAGAGTGTAAATGCCTCCTTAATAAGATCGGTATAGAAAATGTCGGGCAAGCCATCGTTATTGTAGTCCTTGAAGTCGCATCCCATTCCCGAGACCATGACGCCGTTCTCGTTTGCCGAAACTCCAGCCTCGAGCGCAATCTCCTTAAACCTCCCGCCCCCCTCATTGTGATAAAGAAAGTTAGGGGTCTTATCGTTGGCTACAAAGATATCCATCCGCCCATCGTTGTCGTAGTCGGCGATCGCTACGCCCATTCCTTTGCCCAGGGACTTGTTTATTCCGGCCTTCTCAGAAATGTCGGTAAACGTGCCGTCGCCGTTATTCGTGAAGAGCACGTTTGCCGTCGGCTTGAAGACATCGGGAGTGCAGTACGTCCGATGGCCGGGTTTTTTGTCGCCACAATAGTCGTCACTATTCTCCTTGAAGGTCCATTGAAAATAGTGAGTGACAAAAAGATCCAGAAATCCGTCATTATCGATGTCGACCCAACATGCGCTGGCCTTAAAGGGATTTGCACTCATCGCCACTCCAGCTTTGGCTGTCACATCGGTAAATGTTCCGTTTCGATTATTATGGTAGAGGATGTTGTCCCCGTAGCAGGTAACATATATGTCTTCAAAGCCGTCGTTATCGTAATCTCCCACGGCAACGCCTTGAGGATAGCCCTTCTTTCCCGAGCCAGTGAGACCGGCCTGTTCGGTAACGTCCACAAAAGCGCCTTTTCCGCTGTTCCTATAGAGCCGGTTCCATGATCGCGGATCTGACTTTATATGTTCAGGCGAAGGCGAGCCATTGAGAAAAAAGAGATCCAATGCTTCGTCGTTGTCATAATCAAGCACCGCTACCGCGCCGCCCAATGTCTCAAACGGATACTTTTTCTCTGTGGCGAAGTTGTTCTGCCTGAAGTTGAGACCTGCGGACGCAGCAACGTTCTGAAGCGTAAATGCTCGCGTCGAGACCGGCCCTTCCTTTGGTGTCTTGAACTGGTTCTCAAATGAATGCTCCAATTGGGCCAACAAGATGACAGAAAGATAGCCCAGGCAGGCGCTTAACAAGAGTTTCTTCATTGCTTCTTAGAGTTCTCGTTTACTGAGCCAAGTTGTCAAATGAGCCTAACTTATCACAATGGCTGCGGCGACCGCCCAATCTGAGCCGCGCATTAACACCCCTCATTTAGAAAGTGGGAAAAATTCGAGATTGGATTGCGTCTTAAAACCTCCAACGGCAGGGGAGGATTCGTTCAGAGCCTGTCCACTCGTACGAGTCATCTTATTTTCAGATCTCGCTGATGGGACTCCTTGCCGCTGAACATCGAGTCTGTTGAAACAATCTGAACGAATCCCCCAGCTGCCGAGACTGTGTAAAAACTGCTGAGTGATGCCCCCGGCTTGCCCGGGGGAATTTCACGTTGGCTGCTAGAAATGAGCAATAGTGAACTTTCATAAGATGCCACCGCCTTGCGCGGTGGTGTTTCACGTTCCCTGCTATCCACTGCCAGGGTTACGCAGTTAGCAGCAAACGTGAACCTCCACGGGCCAAGCCCGTGGCATCAAAAGAAAGATCTTTCGGATCTTTTCCGTAGCAACCATCGTGAGACTCCACCGGACAAGCCGGTGGCATCTTTAAGAGTTTTCAGTCTCTGCCGTTGAGGGATTTCGGTGGTGTGCGTGGGTATTGTTTCCTAGAAAGGATAAACCATCCCCCAACTGCCGTTGGGGTTTTTTAAGAGGCAATCCATCCCCGAACGCCTTTGGGGGTATTGTGCCAAGTAATTTTTCAATTCTTCACAGCTTCTTCAGCTGGGTGGAGAGGAGCGAGTTCGTCAACAATCCAACCGCTTCAGCGCTTTTGCCGGATTATACTGCGAACATTTTTGCGCAACAATTTTGTCTATTGCGCAAAGATCCGCACTGAGCTATCGGCATTTTGCTCAAAAACAGCCGCGAGCGGTTATATTTGCCACGGCATGTCTGTTGCTCCTTTGACGACCCCAGAGCAGGAGATGCTTAAAATGAGGAGATTTTGTTGATGGCGGAGCAAATGGTCAATCACTCTACCGAATCAGCTGTATTTGGCGACAACCTTTCCCAGCTGGCACAACGGGAGGGTGACGTGGTGCTGAGAGACGGTTCTACCGTTTCCGTGCGCATTATGCAGCCGACAGATGAAGAGCGACTATTCACTCTCTTCCGGATGCTCTCTGATGAATCCAAATGGTTCAGATTCTTCTCTCCTGTTAAAGACTCAGTCCTGGCTGCGGAAGCCCATCGCGAAGCAGATGTCGATTACTCGCGTACGGTTGGCCTCTTAGCCATGACCGGTTGTGATGAACGAATCGTGGGCCATGCATTCTACGCTGGCACCGACCAGCATCGAGCCGAGGTTGCTTTCGCAATAGCTAACGACTATCAGGGACGCGGACTTGCCTCTATATTGCTGGGCCAACTTGCCGAGATCGCTGTGGCCAACGGAATCCAGGAGTTTGAGGCCGAGTTGCTGTCGTCAAACTATGCCATGCTCAAGGTCTTTAGGGAGTCAGGCTTCCACATAGCGGTTAGTGTCGAGGCTGGCCAGCTCCGAGTGACCTTTCCTACGTCATTCACAAATGACGCAATTGACAAGTTTGAGCATCGAGAGAGTATTGCGTCGATAAATGCCCTTAAGCTTTTCTTTAACCCTCGGGGTGTAGCCGTCGTTGGCGCCTCGCGTGAACGGGGCACCATTGGTGGCGAGGTTTTTCACAAGCTGTTGAGTTATGGCTTTCAGGGACCGGTGTATCCTGTTAATCCCGCTGCAGAGGTCGTCCAGTGTGTGACGGCTTATGCCTCAGTAGAATCGATTCCTGGTCCAGTCGATCTCGCTATTATTGTCGTACCCGCTGCTGAAGTCACCGCAGTTGCCGAAGCTTGCGGGCGAAAGGGAGTCAAGGCCCTGGTCGTAATTTCGGCAGGCTTTGCTGAAACGGGAGGCTCAGGACAGGCGCGCCAGGCGGAACTGCTCCGTGTTTGTCGTGCGGCAGGGATGCGACTGATTGGTCCCAACTGCATGGGAGTGGTGAACACAGATGCAAACGTTCGCTTGGATGCGACGTTCGCACCCGTGGTGCCAGTGCCTGGTCGTATTGGATTCTCATCGCAGAGTGGGGCCATCGGGTTGGCCATTATGGACTATGCAAATTCGCTTGGCCTGGGCATCTCGACCTTCATCTCAGTCGGGAATAAAGCGGATATTTCCGGAAACGACCTGCTACGTTACTGGGAAACAGATCCGCGCACTGAGGTAATCCTCCTATACCTTGAGTCATTCGGAAATCCGAAAAAGTTTTCGCAGATTGCCCGGCGAGTGGGGCGAAGCAAACCAATCGTTGTAGTGAAGAGCGGCAGATCACCCGCCGGCGCTCGCGCTACTTTATCGCACACAGGTGCGTTGCTTGCGGCGTCTGACGTAACTGTAGATGCCTTGTTCCGTCAAGCAGGCATCATTCGCACCGATACACTGGAGGAGCTCTTTGATGTTGCCTCGCTCCTGGCTAATCAGCCGTTGCCTCGCGGACGCCGAGTCGGCATCATCACGAATGCCGGGGGACCCGGCATACTTTGCGCGGATGCTTGTGAGGCACGCGGACTCGAAGTCCCCATTCTCGGTCAATTTAACCAGACGAGATTGCGTGAGTTTCTACCAGAAGGAGCCAGCATAGCGAACCCGATTGATCTAATCGCCTCGGCAACAGGCGGAGACTACCGCAAGACAATTGACATTGTAGCGAACGACGACAATGTCGATGCGCTGATAATAATCTTCACTCCGCCATTGGTAACATCCTCAGAGGAGGTCGCTAGCGCAATCGTCCGAGAGGCTCGTAAGTTCATTACCAGCAAGCCTGTTATGGCTGTCTTCATGTCGACGCAACCCGCACCACAAGCCTTGTGGGGCGGCGATATTCGTGTCCCTTGCTACAAGTTTCCTGAAACTGCAGCAATCGCTTTAGCTCGGACCGCTCGGTATTGCGAATGGCGCGGGCGTCCACAGGCCTCGCCGCCTTGCTTTGAAGACGTGCGTCGGGATGAAGCGGCCGCGATCATCGCAATGGCGCTCTCGCACGGGGAAGGGTGGCTGAGTCCCCTGGAGACTGCGGCACTCTTTTCCTGTTACGGATTACCTTTGATAGAACAACGGCTGGTCACCAGCCCGGAAGAGGCTGGCGCCGCTGCGGCCGAACTGGGATCTGAGGTAGCGCTAAAAGCCATCGCTCCAGGTCTGCTTCACAAAACCGAGGCGGGAGCTGTCTGTTTACATCTGCGTGGCGAACAGCAAGTTCGCGAAATGGCTCGGGAAATGGCTGCGCGCATTATGCTGGAGGGAACTACTCCCACCGGCTTTATTGTGCAACGCATGGCCCAGAAGGGAATCGAGATGCTGGTGGGCGTTGTTCATGATCCACAATTCGGTCCTGTGATTGCCTGCGGTGCAGGTGGAGTTCAGGCCGAGCTGCTCCGCGATATATCGGTGCGTCTGACCCCACTTGCCAGGGAAGATGCTGCAGAAATGATTCTGGATCTGAAAACCTACAAGTTATTGACGGGATTTCGCGGTGGGCCGATCTGCAACATAACAGCCCTTCAAGATGGGTTGTTACGGGTTAGCGCGATGCTCGAAGACATTCCCCAGATTGCTGAGCTCGATTGCAACCCATTTCTGGTGCACGAGACCGGTGCGGCGATCCTTGATGCACGCGTTCGCCTGGTAGCAGCCGGCCCAGCAAAATTACTGGGAGTGCGCCGATAGCCTTGGCCTTCAGTTCGAGTATCTTAGGGTCGATTACCTTAGGTTTAATTCTCGATCCGGTTGGGGGCGAAGAGCCGCGGAACAGAGCTCTGGCCAATGTTGGTTGAAATCTTCGTCTGAGGAATTTTCGTCAAGGTAAATCGCCTTTAGCTGCTGCCGGAGGCGCTCCAAATCAGCCACCTCTTTGCGCGACTGTGCCCTTGCCTCATTGATCATTCTCATTTCGTGTTCTGTTAGACCGTGTTGCGACATTAATCTTCTCCCTTCGTCGGGACTAAATCCGCACGCTCGATTAATCGTGGTCGTAACGTCAAGCCTTACCAATTCGGCTCGGCATTTTAGGTACTAGAGTAATAGTGCAAGGATCATACCAACACACGCGAGCTCGTTTTGCTAGGTTAAGAGTAGAAAGTTCGCCCTGTGATTGAGTAGTTTCTACACTACGCTGGTAAATTTTTCCCAGAAGATTTCTTTCCCGTCGGTGAGCTTAACCCCGTAGGGCCTGTCGCAATAAAGGACCCTGCCTTCCTCTGTGTCCTCGTCGTCTCCGTGGTGAATTGCTTTTCGTCTGAATTCACCGCAGAAGACGCCGAGCCCGCAGAGATTGCGCAGAGAAGCATACTTTTCCCGACAAACCACGTAGGGATGGCATGTTCATAGCCCTGAACATCACATACGCTGACCGGTGAGTCTTTTCCAAGCAACGTCATAGACAGGGAACTTTGCTGGTGTTAATATCCGCCCGCCAATATCAAAGAAGAGGCTCTCATGAATCCCGCAAAACGAACGGGTTTGGTAGCCATTAGTCCGCTTCCTCCATGTCACGAAACACGACGGTCCTATCGGGGCCCCGGAGACTTCGGAAGATCATTCTGCCGCCCGCGTCCCTCTGCTGACAATAAGCACAGATTAGTGACTGAAGTGGGCGATAGCGGCCCAGAACCGAGGCCACACTGCAGGCTTGCTGACGACGGCGCCTACAATTTTCAGTAACCGATGTCGTCTCAAGATTTGCTCGAGGTTTTAGGGGAAATTCGATCATCGACGACGTAGTGAAACAGAAACAGTTAAGGAGATGCTCAGATGAAGAGAATAGCAGGAAATAAGATCTTACTGTGTTTGCTCTGCTTGTTGATAATGGGGGCGGTAGAGGCGTGCAAGAAAGGGCCCGATGACACGGCCTTAACGACGGCCGTCAAAGCAGCGTTGGCTGCCGATAGTCCTGCAACGGCCGCAGCAATAAATGTCGAAACTAAAGAGGGTGTGGTAACGCTGACTGGAGCGGTAGATTCGGATGCCGTCAAGTCCAAAGCGGAGCAGTTGGCCCGAGGGGTTGAGGGTGTAAAGTCAGTGACCAACAATCTGACAGTCAAGCCACGGTTGGTGTTTTCTCCGGATACGACCCTGAAGAATACAATCATGGCGAAGCTGACCGCGGCCGGACTGAGCAGTGTAACTGTGGAAGTAGTCAACGGCGAGGTTACCTTGAAAGGTACGGTGCCCCGGGCCAAATTGCAGGCGGCCATGAAAGCGGCTAATGATGCCAAGCCTCGCAAGGTGAACAATCAATTGACCATCAAATAAATTCCGGTTCTACATCAAGGGGATTCTTTCGAGAAATCATACAGGAGAAGGACAATGGCACTAGCGGATAAATACCAGTCGATAGTCGATTTAGCCAACCAGAACGGAGTGACCGATCTGGTGGTCCAGGAACAGGACGATGTATTACATATCTGTGGTACGGCGCCAAGCGAAGAGGTTAAACAGCAGCTCTGGGATGAATATGGCCGAATCGACCCTGACATGAGGTCCGGTGACCTGGTGATGGCCATCGAGGTCTCCGGCGGAAGCGAAGTTTACTATACGGTAAAGGCTGGCGATAACTTGAGTAAGATTGCCTCTCATTATCCCGGGGTGACGTGGAATGAGATTTTTGCTACCAACAGTGCCGGCATTAAGAACCCCGACCGAATTTTTCCGGGACAAAAGCTTTTGATTCCTCAAAAGTGATGACGCGGGAATCGGAAGCGGGCATTTGCAGGCGTCGAGCTCTCGTAGAGACCATCACTCGACCCCTTTAACTGAAAAGAGAAGGAGGATTATGTTTAATTTTCTTTGGTGGTTGATTATTGGATTAGTCGCAGGGGCATTAGCAAGGCTAATTATGCCAGGAAAAGATCCAATGGGTCTGCTGGCTACCCTCATTTTGGGTATCGCCGGATCTATCATTGGAGGACTGGTAAGCAGCCTCATGTGGGGAACAAGCGATAGGGGCTTTCAGCCCGGTGGCCTGATCCTTTCGTTGCTTGGTGCAATCCTGGTCCTGTGGGGATGGCGAATGGTTAAAAGCCGGAGCACTGTCTAGCAGCGAAGCCAGAATTCCTTAATCATAAAACGCTCCTGGTTCGGAGCGCCTGGACCAGTTAGTATCTCCATGCTGGCGAACTGGCTGTAACCTTACTCCAGAAAGTTGATGCTCCGCAAAAGCTTCATATCAGGACTGGCACTGGGGCTGGTGAGCTTTAGCGGTCAGATTTGTGCACAGACGGACTCAACGGCGGTTGTAACCGGCACAGTCACTTACCGTGCGCGAATGGCCTTGCCACCGGACGCAACTGTGAAGCTTCGCCTGGAGGATGTATCTCGGCAGGACGCACCAGCCAAACTCATTACTGAAGTGACAATCCAGAGCGCGGGCAAACAGGTTCCCATCCCGTTCCAACTAACTTACGACCCCGTTCAAATCGACAAGACACATCGTTACGTTGTGCGAGCAAGAATTCTGGCTAGAGGCGAGGTGCTCTTTTCATCCACCGCCGCTTATCCGGTGATAACCAACGGCTCGCCGAATGACGTTACGATAATCGTTGAGCCGGTAACAAAGCCGTCCAAACCCACTGCTCTAGAGGACACTCAGTGGAACCTGATCGAGCTTAGCGGCGAAGGAGTTCAGGCGAATTCCGGTTTGAAAGAGCCTTTTTTGACTCTACGTTCACAGAGCAAACAGATGATTGGTTCGGCCGGTTGCAATCGACTCTTTGGAAGTTACTTGGCAGGCAAGCGCAGCCTGCGTATCGAATCTATTGGTTCGACAAAGATGGCGTGTGACGAAGCAGTTATGAAAACGGAACAAGCATTTATTCAGGCTCTTCAGGAAACTAGAGATTATCGAATAAATGGTCAGAAGCTTGAATTCCGCAGGGATGGGCGTGTGGTAGCTCGATTTGAAGTGCAACAGCCCTGATGAGAATCGGGCTGGTGCAACGAAGAACTCACTCCGTTTAGCAGTGACATGTTTATAGACCGGGACATCACAAAATGCCATTCGCCCGTTCGGAGGAGCGGAACTCAAGTAGTCAGCTCACATCTAGAAACGTTCCGCTCCTCCGAACGGCGCCGAAGGGGTTTTCTGCTTATTCTATAAATATGCCACCCTAACGGGGTGAAACCTCCTATCCTCCACTTTCTGAGCGCACTTTGGAGATATCTCTTTATCCTACATGCCATTGGCGAGTTCTGACTGCACCAGTAGAAGTTCTATTTCCCCAGGGGCGAAACACAACCAAGTCCGGATGTTCGCGCGCGAACGACTGAGCCACATAACAGTCCCAGCAAACTGGCAGGTAGCTTGAAAGGGCCTGGTTGAAATTTTTGACAGTTACCTGTTTCCACTCCAACAGCGAGCCCGCAGGGGTCTCTACTGCCGGCTTGTGGTCTGTCCAATTGATCTCAGCAAACTGTTTACCGCAGTAGACGCAGAACTTTGATCTGTACCACTTCGAGAGGACCCCGCGCACGAGACAGTCCGCGGGCATACCGTTCAGTTGGGTCAAACATTCCTGGCCACAGTTCTCTTTGAGAGGCCAGCGCCAACAACTTTCCAGACGGATGTCTGGTTGGCCCAGCACCGAAGTCACGGCAGCATGAAGGGCATCAACTTCGACCATCGCAGTCTCGCCCGTTTCCGGACAGATGATTCTTTGAGCCCCTCCGTAGCGCAATCGTGCCAGCGCAAAATAGCGAATCGCCAGGAAAACTGCGGCGGCCGCAAGCAAAAAGATCACGAGATAAACGACCGTTGTCATGACACACCTTCTTTCTGACTAAGCTTTATCGCCTGTCCTGGTGCGTTTCTCTTCTAGCTCCTGGATTTTTGTACGAAGCCAGTCTGTTACCTTACGCTCGAGCTTTGCTTCGTTATCCTCGAACTCTAAGTCTGTGATGGTCTCACCCGTATCGTTTAGCCGAATGAAATGGCAGGGAACCGCCTCTGAGCGATGGTCAGCCTCAACAAAGTCGATCAGGTGGCATTCGTCGCAGGGATGCGCCCGATAGGGATCACCATAATTGATACAGGTCAGGGAGTCTTGAAGGATGGATTTTGGCTGGTGTGGGGTTCGGACCGACCGGCCATACCCTCCCTTCTCGATAAAGTGCAATTCGTCTTTGAGCAGTTCAAGAATGTCGCGGTCGTCTTTGCCCATAGCAGCATCCTCCCAGTCTCCCCGACCTGCGGGCAGTGGACCTGCCACTGCGAGTTTTTTTAGCCTCTTTACAACCACTAAAATGAAGAGCAATGTACATGCCGAAAAACGGGTTCGGATTTGGCCGGAATGCTGAACGGGTCAATTGGTTCATGCGGAAACTTGCGCAAAATCTGGGCAAAAGTTCTCAACGAGACGCAAAACCCTCAGTTGCTATGAAGGCAATGGGAGCCAAAATCGTAGTGCCCCAGTTTCAACTCCCCGCGCTTGCTCTGCGACCTTTGCGTCTCTGCGATGATTGCTTTGTTAGGCATATGCACCGCAGAGGCGCAGAGATCGCCCGAGACTGCGCTAAGAAAACTCAATTAGGACACCACCAAAATCGAAGCGTTTGAATATTGAAGAGGAAAAAATGCATCCCAGGATAAGAGCGGTCGTAATTACTCTCCTGCTCGTGACAGGCGCGGTGTCTGGGCAGGATGCAGCTTTGAAGGCCGATAAGAAAGACTGGATTCAATTGTTCAACGGCAAGAACCTTGACGGCTGGACTGTTAAGATTGCGAAACACAAGCTCGGCGAGAATTACGGCGATACGTTTCGGGTCAAAAATGGGCTGCTCAAGGTGTCGTACGACAAATACGATGTGCTCAACGGTCAATTTGGCCATCTCTTCTATAAAGAGAAGTTCTCGTACTACTTGATTGCGGTGGAGTATCGATTTGTTGGCGAGCAGGTGAAGGGTGGACCGGAATGGGCTTTTCGCAATAACGGCATCATGATCCATTCGCAATCGGCCGAGAGCATGGGTTTCGACCAGGACTTCCCTACTTCAATTGAGGTCCAACTACTCGGTGGCGACGGTGTTCATGACCGCCCGAATGGCAACGTCTGTACGCCGGGAACGAATATCGTGATCGATGGGGAGCTTTATACCCCTCATTGTTACCACTTGAAGGCAAAGACCTATTATGGAGACCAATGGGTCAGAGTTGTGGCAGAGGTGCTTGGCTCGGAAGGAATTACCCATTATGTCGAGGGCGTTCCCGTACTTACCTATTCCAAACCACAACTTGGTGGGGATGCCAAAAGTCCGGAATTCACGAGCAGGGCGGGGGAGCTTTTGAGTGAAGGCTATGTAGCTTTGCAGGCGGAGAGCCATCCGACCGAGTTTCGGAAAGTCGAATTGCTCAATCTGATGGGCTGTATGGACCAGAAAGCTGCCAACTTTAAGCCCTATTATGTTAAAGCGGACAACAGCAAGTGTATTTACAAATGATGTTTGATCGCTACGAGTTTGAAATGTAAGTCACGATGATTATGAAGGTAAAAAGGATCATATCGTTATTCATTGCTGTCCTTTTCCTACCCGCGCTGTGCTACGCCCGCAACCAGCTCGCTGTGAGAGCGGTAAACAAGTTGTCGATCGCCCGCTCCAACCAGACAATTGAACTTACCGCCAGGCAACTCGCATCTTTCGATGAGAAGGATCTGGCAAAGATTCACGTCAAGGATTCCTCCGGCAGTGAGTTGCTCTGCCAGGCGGTCGACACGGATTACGACGATTACCACAAACCAGACATGCTGATTTTTCAGACCGATTTCGCGCCCGGTGAGAGCAAGACCTTTTTGCTGTATTCAGGAAAAAAACACGAATACTCAAAAGAAGATTTCAAGGCTTACGGTCGGTTCGTGCGAGAGCGGTTCGATGATTTCGCCTGGGAGAACGATCGGATTGCACACCGATCTTACGGTAAAGCTTTGATCACCTGGAAAGGCGAGCCGTTGACCAGCAGTGCCATCGATATCTGGTCAAAACGTGTTTCCCGGCTCGTCGTCAACGACTGGTACATGCTTGACAATTATCACGTCGACGCGGGTGAAGGAGCAGATGACTATTCGGCGGGCGCCAGTCGCGGCTGCGGAGGCAATGGGATCTGGGTCAATAATCAGCTGTACGTCCCGCAGAACTTCAGCGACTCAAGGGTTCTGGCGAACGGTCCAATCCGCGTCTTGTTCGACCTAATTTATGAGCCATTTGCCGTGGGTCAAACTAACGTATCCGAAGTACTGCGCGTATCGCTGGACGCTGGCAGTCAGTTGGACCATTTTCAGAGCCTTTATAAGTGGCAAAGCGGCAGCGCGGCGGCGGGGGTGGCGGTCGGCCTTAAGAAAGTCAAAGGGGAGCGAGGGGAGCTGAATGCCGGACGCGGTTGGCTGGCGATTTGGGAACCCATGGAAAAGAATCTAGGCATGCAGGGTGTGGCGGCGATTGTGAACCCGCAAGAGTTCGACAGGCAGGCGGAGGACCAGCAAAACAACCTCATTGTCCTCAAACCCGGAGCCGAGAATCCAGTCAATTACTGGGCTGGTTTCGCGTGGGATCGTGCGGGAAAAATCACTTCGGCAGAGGCGTGGAAAAAGTATGTGGACGAGTTCGCTCAGGGCCTGCTCTCGCCGCTTGAGATAAGCGTGTTGCCAGTGTGAGAATTGGCGAGCCAGCATATTTGCAGGTCCTTCAGAGGAAGATCTGTGACTCCTCAAAAGCACGAAGCCCTGCAGCACCGGGCGCGCTTGAGGATGTGTGAAAACTCTGTTGGATGCCCCCGGCTTGTCCGGGGGAGTCTCACGTTGGTTGCTACTAACAGAGCTGACGAAGCTGCTTTGGATGCCACGGGCTTGCCCCGTGGAGGTTCACGTTTGCTGCTAACATGGAGCAGATAGCAAGGAACGTGAGCCTCCACCGCACAGGGCGGTGGCATCCGCGAAAGTTGGCTACGCTAGGTTCTAGCAGCGAGCGTGAATCTCCACCGCACAAGGCGGTGGCATCCAGCAGTTTGCCTAACGCACTGCCAGCACCGCTGCTTCATACAAACTCGCTGCCTCCACCTCAACTGTATGTCTCAGTCCTTCCGTGTCCAGGTAGGAAACGATGCAGGCCGCCATGCCGCGGAGTTTAGCATGTTGTTTCAGGAATACCACAATGTTGCGCGTGTGATACGGCAGGCAGTAAGCACGCGAGATGTTCGTTTCATTAACAACGTGGCTTCAGAGACTGTATGAAGACCTTGAGGAATCTTCAGTTGCGACGGGACAATTCAAGCTGAGTAAATTTGCAGGTTGGGAAGGGGGCAGTCATTAGTTTCAAGGTTCGGCAAATTCAAGGCGCCCCCGCTCAACCTTGAATGCCAGTGCTTATCCCTATACTCAAGCCTCAGCCGTAAATTACATTGACTGATTGATTCGACGATGAAGCCTCTGAGACTTGAGCGGGGGCGCCTTGAATTTACCGAACCTTGAAACTAATGACTGCCCCTTCCCGACCTGCAAATTTACTCAGCTTGAATTGTCCAAATCCTCAGCTTCAAGTCTAAAGCCACTGTGTTAATGAGAAGTCGATCGCTTATCTGCGCAGTTGGGGCGACCACGGAGTGCCGCCCCCACACCTCCCGCCGACCTCCTGATGTCCTCAAGATTTCGAGGGACATGTTTAAGCCAATACGCGAGCTTCTGTGGTCTGTCCCTAAGTATCAACTGAATTGCCGAAATCTCTTCAGGCGAGAAGTAGTCTCGGCGCTTCTCCGCAAGAACGCCACGCGGAATGTTCTGGTAGAGCCACTGGCGGTACACAATTAAACCCGGCCCGTAACCACGTCCAATGGCGCCCAGGTCCGCTCTTCTTTCGAAGCGAACAGTGAAACCCGGCGCAGCAAGGCGCATAAGAGAGAACATCTTGATACGATTTCGCTGGGAAAGATAAAGAATATGCTCAAGCTCGTGCGCAATTATGGCCTTGACGGCGTCATCAGGCGCCTTCAACTCGAAGACCAGCGGATTGATCTCGAGAAAGAATTGCATCTTTCTGAAGGTAAGATAATGGCTCAAACTGACGCGCGTACGAAAATAGTCGGAAGAGCTGTGAAAAGTGCGTACACCAATTTCAGTACCGCAGAGTTCCGCATAGGAAGTCTCTCGGACGTTCTGCAGTAGCACTTCTGTTTGCTGAATAGCGCGGCGGGCCCTTTCCTCCGCGATGGCCTGCAGAGAAATGGGCGTGGGCGGAATGCAGCACTCGCACGCCGTACTATGTAAGGCGAAGGCGTGCGTGTTACCTGGGCCACCAGCGGAAAGAGTTGAACCTGGCCTGAATATCAGCAGACTAGCAAGACAAACAACGGCAAGATTACAAGCCAACTTTCGCATTGTGCAACGAGCACAGTTATCGCCGATTTGCTCAATTCATTTGCGGAAATAAACGAGGTCCAACTACCGGTATTTCGCTGCGATGAAGGTATAGCGCGACGATGCTGCCCAGGAGGACAACTGTAGCGAGCGCGAATAGTTCGCCATGATCACCAACGGCTGGCAGAGAGATGCCCAGTTTGGTGAGATGAGAAAATATGGCACCACAAGCGGTGCCGAATGTGAGAAGGGCTCCCAGTCCCGCCGTCCGCGGCAGCAATAACAAGATTGAAGCGATCAATTCAACAAATCCTGAGCCAATACGCCCCCAGGGCTCAGCCCCCAACGTCGTAAAGATATAGACGGATTCTTTTGCAGCGGAAAATTTAAAGAAGAGGGTCTGCAGTAGGATCACTGCGATGACGATGCGAATCAACCAATCGATGATATTGAAGACTTTCGATTGTGCCATGACGGAAGGCTCCTTCGGATTCAGGTTTCGTGTGCCAATGGAGAGGCTGATTCCGCCTCTCTTTCTATTGGTCGTAAATCTCCTCCAGACCTTTCACCGCCATTGCCATATTTTTTTATTACAAGCCTGGCGAGCTGCAGCAGGGAAGCTGGTTTACAGCCGCGTTTACGATTTTCCGCGCCAATTTCAAAGGCGAGCCGCCATTGATTGAACAGAACACGATATGCGGCGAAAAGACTATTTTGGGGATCGTAGATATGCGTTGCCTCAGAGGTAACACCGTTAAGCTCCACAACCTTAAAATTATCGGCATGCTGAAACGCAGTCAACGAAGGCGTACGAATATCAAATCTACCAAAGAAAAAGCCATCAAAACCTTTAGCCAGCCGATCTATTGCGGTCCCGAGCGCGTTGGTTTCGATCTCGCTGCCATCCAGAAAGATACTGCCCCGACAATGAGTGCCAATCTCAACCAGCTGCACTGAATCCCCTTTTGCTGGTATCTGCAAGAGCCGGTCCATCTGCGCCTCACAATAGATCCGAGCCATAGCGCAAGCTCGTTCATCCTGCAGAATCAGTTCCTCAAGAGTGCTCTCACCATCCCCGACGACCGCAGGGAAGAGCTTTTTCGTGATGGAAAAAATATGGCCGAGGTCGCTTTCTGGAAATCTGTAATAAAAGACGCCAAACTCCAGACCGGGCGCGTATTCCTGAATAATGATGTCGGTGTTTTCGAATGCCTGCAGGTATTCATTGAGCTCAGTATCTGATTTAACGACGGCCACGCCCGAGCCGCGCTCTCCTGCATCAGGTTTCAATACCACCGGAAAAGTCAAAGCGTTAGCGCGCATAAAGTCATAGGCGAGCACAACCCGAGAAGCCTGGTCCAGGGATCCCTCGATCAACGTGAAGGAGGCGATAAGCCGAAGGGATTCGGGATTTGTGGACAAGCCTTGAAGAATTTCGCTCTTTGACTCACCGATAAACCCTCCTTCCTCAATTCCGGGATTAGCGGCGGTGAAAAGGGTTAGACTCCGATATTTCAATCCAAGATAAAGAATGAAGGACGCCACCGGTGGATAGAATGCCCAGGGTGGCCAGAATTCCCAATGTATCAATCTACGCCAACGGCCCAATAACAAACGCCTGCCGCGAAGACTCGCCAGCTGAACAAACAACCTGATAATCACAAAGATAAACAGGGCGCTGATCACAAGCCTCAAGAGCAGAGAGTGTTGGGTCATCAAAGCCGATTCAATGACCTCGCGGCCGAGTAGCATCGATGTGCCGACGAGCATTGGAGTCCAGGCTGCGGCCGCAATAAAGAAGTAGAAAGTGAACTTGAGAAAACTGGTATCGAGCAGACCGGCTGCGAAGTAGGTGGGCAGTCTGGTGCCGGGCAGAAACCGGCTCAACAAAATGGCAGCCATGCCTCTGCGTTGAAACCAGTGCGAACCTCGTTGCACGTCGGAGGCTCGGACAAACCAGTTGAATGGCGGAATTCGCAAAAGCGAGCGACCGAGAAGCCTGCCCGCCAGAAATAGCAAGATGTCACCAATAAAAATACCGAAGAGACAGGCGATTGCGGCAAACGCAAAACTGATTCTTCCCTCTGCCGCCAGCACACCGGCCCAGACGCAAGTCAGATCCTCAGTAATCAATGTGGCAAATGCTAACAGCCCAAATATCAGCAGCGCTGTTGGTCCCATTGCTTTGGGAATGTTAGCGGCGGGATCAAAGGGAGCGGATGCCTGCTCCAATCTTTCCCGCTCGGCGGTTGCCTTGACAGGCGCTTGTCCCATCTCGACCCGATGGAAAAAATCCAAAGAGGCTACGATCATCAGACGGTTAGATCCCGAGAACACGTAAAAGTGATTCTCATCGGGCAAGATGATTAGTTCGCTCTGCGGCACCAGTCGATAATCTTCCCGCGCCACTTCTACGGGCACCATGATGTCCTTTAGCCCGTGAATGATCAGCATGGGTCCGTCGTAGTTTGCAAGAAAGGACCTCAACGGTCGTTGGTCCGTATCGTAGAAGTTTCGGGCATACGAAACATCCAGCATCGAACGATCCAACCAGCCAAAGTGCGGTATGGCTTCTCGGAAGAACCAAATAGACGCCAGTTGCGCTCCATGTATCGAGTGGTTGAGATAGTAATTGCCAAGCAGTTCCAGCTCCTGCACACCGATGCCGGAAAGCATGGTTAACGACTCAACGCGGGCCGGTGCGATGTCGGCGATGTTTAGAGCGACTCCACCACCCATACTGAAGCCGACGAAGTGCGCCTTTGAGACTTGCAATTGATCGAGCATCTCGAGCACGTATTGTGCATGTGCTCGGTTTGAGTAATCAGGAATATTGTGGGAGGACGAACCAAAGCCTGGCAGGTCCGGTGCAATTACCCGATACTGTTCGGCCAATTGGGGAGCAATTCGAGCGAAATCCCGATGATCTCCAGGACTCCCTTGCAAGAGAACGACTACTGGTGCGTTAGGTCTGTGGGGTGGTACGTATTCCTTATACACCAGCCGAACCATTCGCTCACTTGGCTTATCGGCCTTGATTGCCCGCACCGACATAACCGAAACATCCGCGTCAATCGTCTCCGCAAAAGATTGCCAACGGACAATGTCCGAGCAAAGGAGAACAGAGGAGTAGCCAAGAAGCAGCCACCACTTCCAGACGGCGAGTTGTCTCAGGATTCGTATTCCAATTCTCATTGATCAACTGTGCTTGTCCGCCGCCTCTTCCGGCGTGAGTTCTTGTTTTCTGCTTGAGCAAGTTTTGCCTGAAAGCGCACTCTCCCTGGGGTCTTTATTGAGCCCGTTAGTGTCAGAACAGGTCTTACCCCGTTAGGGGTCGAATGTTTATAGTTTGGGCCAAACAAATACCTCCGGCGCCGTTCGAAGGAGCGGAAGCTCAAGTTAACAAGTACTCATCTAGCAACGTTCCGCTCCTTTCGAACGGCGCTGGTTTTTTGTGATGTCCAAGTCTATAAACATCCCACTCCTACGGAGTGAAACCTGTTCTCCCACTGAAGCGCTCGTCAAAAACCCTAAGCAAGAGTGCGCTTTCAGCCCAAATCTTGCTCAAACAAAAAACGAGAATTTACGAAATTGTACGCCGAGGTTGCCGAGAAGACGCAGAGTTTTTCTTCCGGCAGACTTCTCCGAGCTTTGTAAGTGTCGGCCAAAGGCCCAAGTGTCACGCTGTCGCTCGCTCAGAGAGGGCGGGGAACTGAAGCTTGTCAGCCTTCTTCAGCACGACCTTCTCCGGCGTGGCAGTCACACACGGGGATGCAGGGTGATAAACAAACTCAATCTTCTCTGGACCAACGGTTACAACGCTCATACTAACCGTCGCCGCGTCCTCTCGATGCATGCAAACCGAAACTGGCCCACGTTTGGGAAGGTGGCTGCGATGAAACTGCTCCAGCAGGGAAACATCGACGCCATCTGCACCGTAAAGCAGCCGCCTGAACTGTTCTCTCCGTACTGCGGTGAGCTGAGGTTGTTCACGTGAGGATGAGGTCAAGGGAACTCCCGTTTCAGCATCGAATTGAACCCGGAATTCGCGCCCAGTCCAATCAATTTGCATCAGTGGCTGTTCAGTCGAGAAAGCGGCGAGCGTGAACGGCGGGAATTTTTCCAGGTCTGTCATGAGCAACCGGCTGTGCACCTGTGCGCAGGTGTCAGCGTCAAGCATACTAGTCAATAACAACCCTCTGCTCGTGTACTTCTGATCGGGATCAGGGTTCCAGTCCGTATATTGGTTCAATAAACACAAGGTCAGCCCAACCTGATTGACTCCGATCCAGGAACCACCGTGATCACCATCCACGGGCGCTATGTAACAAACACCCCTTCGTTGTCTTAGCCGCGGACCAGCAGCAGTCTTGCGAGTATTGCGTTCGTCGCGGTTACAAAACAACACATATCCATCTACCTGTCGTAGCCAGCTTACGGTGCACATTGCGTCTCGCGACTCCAATAGTTCATTGTGGAAGGTGCGACACCAAATCCCTCTCCCGGATCGATCTCGTGCAGACGCAGCAGTATTGCCACCAGGGAGTAATGATGAACAGTATGACTCTGCAGGAAATCAAGTTCCCGTAATAGAGAGGATCGGCCTGCGGCAGGAATGCTCAACCCGTCATCCTCCATAGTGACGATCAAAGTTGCATTCTCATTTGAGACAGACAAGGAGCGCAGACGATCAATTATGCTTTCGATTCTCTCAATCGCAAACTCACGATTTCGTTCAGTCAACGAATGTCGGTTTCGCAGATTGTAATCTATTTGACCAGTCTCAATACCGGCCAAAAAGTTCTGGTAAAACTCGAGTATGTGTCGCAAATGACTACCAATACTGCCGCCCGGAGAGATTGGACTCTTGGCCGCATAAACTTTGTCATCGATGCCGGCGATTAGATCTGCAGCCTGGTTCAGCAGACCGATACAGTTGTTGATCGCTCGAGTTGCTGTCTGCATGTCTACCTTTGTGCTATGGCAGGCGGGAGCTGGGAACAGACCGCCGACCACAAGTTAGCGGCCAGCACGCGACGATCGTCAGCGACGATTGCTTCTGGCCCATATACAACACGTGCTTCGAAAGACGGTAACTGGAGAAGACGAAACAGATGGTCGGGAAACGTCATATTACCCCACCAGCAGATGGATTGTTCCGCAGGTACCTCATTACTCGGCGCAGCATAGCAAATGCTGGCATAATGAACCGGCACGCGATTGACCGCGGCAACTTCGAGTAGGGAAGACTTGAAAGGAGCCACAGATCTGCCGTTGGTGCTGGTCCCTTCGGCAAAAAGAACAACACCCAAGCCGCGCCCAATCGTCGTTTCGATCTTTTTCAAAACGGCCGGTATGTCCCGCCGCGTCCGTCTATCAACAAAGATCGTATCCATAGTTCGACAGATTATTCCGAGGAAAGGCCAACTAGCGACTTCTCTCTTGGCGATAAAAGCGCAGTCGAGTTGTGATTGCAGCACTATTACGTCTATGTAACTGAGATGATTAGAGACCAGGAAGAACGGGGCGGTCGGGGGACCATTGATTCCAGTGAGCCCGAGGCCGAGAACCTTGGCCGCTAGTCTTGCCCAACGTTTGCAACATTGCCCGCGCAACCGGAGTCTGCCTTTCGGCAAAGCAAAAACGAACGGCAACCCTAGTATATAGAGCAAATAATACGCCGTGGTAATCAGTACCAAAGCCGTTAGTCTAATGATTGCGCGCACATAACGCATAACCTTTTCAGAACCGAACTCCCAACGTCTTACGGATTGCCTGCCGCAAAAAAAAACTTACGGGCCCTTTCCTCCATTGATTGCGTATCTAGAAGGACCAGGAAATCGATTGTCTTGAATCGTCTATCGATCGCCGGAGGACTGACAATTTGCGCGCCGATTCCCAAATAAGTAGCAAACAATTTCGGAATATTCACTTCATTGTCCCAAAGATCGTCTGTACGTTCGACAATGCATTCGTACTCTGTCCTTACCGGAACCTGCAGCGATGGATGTACGTGTCCGGTCTTCCTCAAATAATTGAACGTAGCAATGCCCTCTCGTTGGTCCTGGCTCGTTAACGAGCAGCAGCCAAACGTGTAACGCTTTTGTCTAACAGTGAGATAAGCCGCCAGTCCCTTCCAAAGTAGAAAAAGCACCTGCCGGTTTCGATGTGAACGATTAATACAAGCGCGACCAAGCTCCACTGACTGATTGAGGACCCCCGGGGGCAGGCAATTCAGATCAAACTCGCCCGCGGAATAGAAACCCTCCGCATTTCCGGCCATCTCAATTGTACGCACTCGGTAAGTACCCACAACATTACGCCTGCTTTTCTCCATTACAATCAAATGATGGCAACTGGCATCAAATTCGTCGCGGTCGCGGCCCGTTTGAATGGACGAGTCAAGTCCTTCACCAAGTTCAAGATTAAAGACTTCAAAACGGAGTTTCAGTGCCGCTTCGATTTCCTCCGCATTCTGAGCAAAGCGAACGGAATACTTTTTGTCCGCAAACTCCGCTTGCCTATAATCAAATCGCGCAGCTATCAGCGGATTGCTTATTATTGAAGCCGGCTGCATGTTGGTCCGTTATCCCTTATCTGGTAGCGCGGGCGGCGCGCGCTGACAGCTCGGTGGTACAGACATTTTCCACCGCCGCACGAAGCAGTTCTGCAACACTCCACGCCTGGGCGACGCAACCTCGTGGAGTGTGCGGTGCATCGCCATCGAAAATTTCAGAAATCTGGCCCAAACAGGCTTCGTGGAAATGGTCCTCGAATTGTTTCAGCCATCCCGCAGCTGCCTCTCGTCCAGCTTGCGGCCCAAAAGTCTTTACCAATGCTGTTATGTATGGCCCCATTAACCACGGCCAGACAGTGCCTTGATGATAGACACTGTCGCGGCTCGCGGGCTCGCCCTGATAGCGACCTCGATATTGTGGATCGTTAGGCGAGAGCGTCCGCAGGCCGCGGGGCGTAAGCAGTTCGCGTTCCACGACCCGTAAAATACTTTCCGCTCTTTCCTGGGATACCATTGAATTGGCCAGGCTGACAGCAATGATCTGATTTGGCCGGATCGAGGCATCGCGGGTATCTGCGTTCACTACATCGTAGAGGCATCCCGCCGGTTCATTCCAGAATACGTGCGTAAAACTATCGCGGGCAAGATCCGCCATCCTCGCATACCTTTTCCGGGCCTTTTGATAGCGAAATTTCCCGGCGAGATGTTCCATGACACGGAGAGCGTTATACCAGAGTGCCTGAATCTCAACCGGCTTCCCATGACGTGGGGTCACCACCCAATCGCCGATCTTGGCATCCATCCAGGTTAGCTGCACACCAGGTTCACCAGAAAAAAGCAGACCATCATTATCGACATGAATTTTAAAACGCGTGCCGTTCACGTGCCAGGCAACAATATCAACCAGCACTGAGTATAGATTTTCGCGCACAAATTCATAATTGTTGGTGTATTGCAGTAGTGAGCGTACGGCTTCAAAAAACCATAACGCAGCGTCCACGGTGTTGTATTCAGGAGTTTCGCCGGTATCTGGAAAGCGATTAGGGATCATTCCCTGATCCACATGGTTTGCGAACTCTGTCAGTATGCTTTTAGCCATCTCCACGCGGCCGGTAGCCAGGGTTAGACCAGGAAGCGCGATCATCGTATCGCGGCCCCAGTCACCGAACCAGTGATACCCGGCAATAATGGTTTTCTGGGCGCGCCGGGTTGCAATGAACTGATCTGCAGCCGAGGTGAGCGCCGGAATAATTCCGTCACTCAGTGCAAGTGAAGCAATCGCATTCGGCAGTTGACGCCGCCGTTCTCTCTCGATTTCACGATAATGATCGGCAAAACGAATATCGTGGCGTTCTGTGGAAGCGATAATGCGCGCCCTGGCGTGTCTAATCAGATCAAACGTAAGACTGCACGGATTAAATAGGTCTTCTGAGAAATCTAACCCCCGCTCTTCCTCGACTCGGTATTGAAAATTCCGGTACCAATTGCCGAGTGACTCGATGTTACAGTCATCGTGAGTGAAGTGAACTGCAGGTAAGTCGGCGTAAGGGACGATTGTGGTTATTCCATCTTCCGTATCGATGTGGGAGTTCAGAGCGCCATTTTCGTGGGTCGTACTGTGATAGTCCCGAAAAGCGATTAGTGGTCGTAGCTCCAGGCTTATTGAGTTTAACGCCGTGCTCTCCGGCGGCGCGCTGGGGTGACCGTCAGGGAATGCTTGCAACTCATAGTGAATAACAGTGGTGTTTTGTCCCTGGACCATGAATACGGATTTTTCGAGGAGCAGACCTTCGAGTTGATAAGTGAATACAGGAAACGGATCCAGTCGGAACCGAGTTTGATGGTTAAACCCCCGTGGATGTACAGCGCCAGGATACTGATTTGCCGAAAGCTCGTAGCGACGGCCATCAATTACCAAAGTTTCTTCCAATTTGGAAAGCATCACAATACGACCAACCGGAGGCTTGGTTGCCGCGATGAGTAGACCATGATATCGGCGCGTATTCAGACCCACTACGGTTGAGGAGCAGAAGCCGCCAAGACCATTTGTCTCCAGCCATTCTCGCGAAGTCGAGGCAACCAAATCCTTCAAGGCCTCGCTTGTGATATCAATCATAATTGTCTTCCTCTCACTTGCACCTTCACCATCGATGAGACTTTATAGCTCAGCGACTTCGCAGAAAACCTTAATCGCTCCGTTTGGATTTGTCAGCTTATCGAAGAGTTCCCGATAATTCCCGAGTCCTTTGACTGGATGTGTTAACAAGCGATTCAACCAGCCTGGATATTCCGCCTCGGCCTGGGCTAGATCTTTAACTCCCATCTCAAAGTATTCGCGATTCGCGTTGACCGTACCTACCATGACTTTGTTTCCCAGCACGAATTCCAGATTAATCTTGTCCGCCGGGACTTCAACGCGACGATCGCCGCCCGTAACGCTCGAGAGTACGAGTACTCCATTTTTACCGAGAGCTTGCATGCTGTCGAATACAACTGGTGAAAAACCGGTCGCCTCGAAAATGATATCGAAGGGGCCGTGTTTTTTCGCGCCTTCGAATATCGAAAGGTCCTCAGTCGATTGGTACCTGGCTCCAATGGCTTCAATCAAATCAGAATTGAGATAAGGCTTTCGTGTTTTGCCAAAAGTGGTTACCTGCAAGCCGCGCAAGCGCAACGCGAGCGTTGCCAGCAGACCGATAGTCCCAGCGCCCATCACCGCCGCCCGAAGCGGACGCCAGACACGCAAGCGGCGCTGAATCTCGTAAGCTTGAGCGATGCCCTTTTCCACTACGGTCGTTGGTTCGAGCAGAACGCCAACCTCTTTCAAACCCTGGGGAACCTTAACAATAAATTGCGCATCATCGACGTAATATTCGCTCATATAACCGTGGCGAAGGTTTATGCCGCGTTCAAAGTAGGTGTCGTCAGTGGTCATGTCGTTGGTGCCAATCAGATCGTAAATACTGGTGCCTGGACGGCGTACCGTGGCTACAACGTAATCTCCCGGCTTGAGTTCCGTGACGTTTGCACCAATTGCTTCAACCTGGCCAAAACTCTCGTGGCCGATGATCAAAAAGTCATAGCCGGGCGGCGACTGTCCGTATTCCGCGGCGTTGATCTCCTTGTCTGTCCCATCGACACCAACGCGCAAGACACGGACCAGGACGCCACGGCCGTTTGGCACCTCATTGACCGAGGGCGTTGGTAGTTCTGCTAAATGAACACTGTCTGACGTTCCCGGCTTTACGGCGATTGCTTTCATGATTGCCTCTCTTCTTGTATATAGTCATATCTCCACGATATGAAGGATGTATTACCAGGTTAACTGGCGGATGCTGAAGCGGCCGCACGAAGACCGAGTCGAGCAAGCGTCGCTAAGACTCGCGAAGGCTCACCCAGATCATTCCAGCCGACTTTGTCAACCTTCATCACAGTTAAGTCATCAGGGCGCATGGCAAGCACGCGATGAGAGAAATTCGTCTCCTCGATCTGCGAGTACAGACTACGGAGATTAGCGACCTCGGCTGACGTGCCAAATGTGGAAATGTTTTCCGCAAAGAGGTTGGATAGCACGGGAAGTGCACGCCTGGTCATGTTTAGAAATGCCTCAACCCGACCAATCATGACGAAACTATTCCAGAGACAGCCGCACTCCATCAACCTAAGTGCAAGATTTAGCGACGGCTTCTCCCAGAACCGCCGCACCCGCGTGATTGAACGTGGCAAGCACCCCGACATCGATGTAGCTGGTTCAATCCAGCCATACTCGACTTCCGGCGCCTCAGGCGTTATTCCGAGCAGAGTGACCGCATCAGGCCTCAGGTCTACTGCATCAAAGCCTGAGTTCACAAACGACATGAACCTTTCGTCGTTGGAGAAATAGTGGTCAGAAGGAAAAATCGCCACAGTCGCATCACGAGACAGAGACGCGACTTGTAATAGGGCATATAAAATTGCCGGTGCTGTTCCTTTATTCCCCGGTTGGACCAGCAGCTGATGCCTGTGCAGAGCCAAGACATATTTTTTGTAAAAGCGTTCATGCGACTGGGTCAAAACCAGCAGGGTTCGCTCCGCAGGAACAGACAAGGAGACGCGCTTGCGCGTCTGCTCCAGAAGCGTCTGCCCGCCAATAACTGGACAAAATTGTTTGGGCCGCTCATCGCCCGTTAGCGACCGAGTGAACGAACGCAGGCGAGTACCGTCCCCTCCCGCAAGAATCACGGCCCAGCGATTCTGATAACCGGATCCGGTGGAGTTGGTTGGTCGGTGAATTTGCTGTCTTGAAAGGGTCCGCATAATGTTTTTCCCACTTAACCATTGTTGAGTTGGGCTAGCATCAATCTGTCGGTCCAGACCAACAATTCCTTACAATTTTCAGGGGCTCCTTTTAAACTATCAGGTTTTACCACCCGCGCCGCGAAAAACTCATTCACCGCTTTGCTGCAAAAGCTTTGCGACCAGGCCGGTCCAGCCTGTCTGATGACTGGCCCCAATTCCCGCGCCGTTGTCACCGTGGAAGTACTCGTGAAAAGGTATCAGGTCACGCCAGTCCGCATCTGTCTGAAACTTTTCGGTTCCCCCGAAAACCGGACGTCGTCCCTGATCATCTTTAAGAAAAATACGCGAGAGCCGCCGCGAGATCTCTGCGGAGACTTCCCAAAGTGTCAACATCTGGCCCGAACCGGTCGGACATTCGACTTTGAAATCTGCTCCCAGATAGTGATGAAACTTTTGCAGTGATTCAATCAGGAGATAATTGAGCGGAAACCAGATCGGACCACGCCAGTTGGAGTTACCTCCAAACAAGCCGGTGCTTGATTCGGCAGGCTCATAATCCACTCGATGTTGCGTTCCATTAACCTGCAGCACGTAGGGATTGTCTTTGTGATAACGCGAGATGGCCCGGATACCGTACGGCGAGAAAAATTCATTCTCATCCAGCATGAACCTTAAGACCCTGCGTAATTGCTCTCGACTAACAATCGAGAGCAGTCTTCGTTCCGAGTGTCCTGGAGTGCGCATGCAGGCAACGTTCTCGGTCAAGTCAGGACGATTGTTGATAAACCACTCCATGCGCCGTCTGAAATCCGGCAACTGATCGAGCAACTCGGGCTCGAGGGTTTCTACGGCAAACAGGGGAATTAAGCCGACCATGGAACGGACTTTCATCGGCACCGGTGTACCTTTGGGCAGATGGAGCACGTCGTAGAAGAAGCCGTCCTGCTCATCCCAAAGACGTATATCTTCATCACCGCGGTTGTTCATTGCGCGGGCGATATGCAGAAAGTGCTCCCAAAATTTGCTTGCCACATCCTCATAGGACGGATCTTCCTTTGCCAGTTCCATGGCAATAGCCAGCAGGTTCAAAGCGTACATGGCCATCCAGCTGGTACCGTCAGACTGAGCAATATGGCCTCCCGTAGGCAATGGAGCACTACGATCAAAGACGCCGATATTGTCGAGACCGAGAAAGCCACCCTGAAAGATGTTCATCCCATCAGCGTCTTTGCGGTTCACCCACCAGGTGAAGTTCAGCAGCAGCTTTTGAAAAACGCGTTTGAGGAATACCGTGTCGCCCACGCCATGTCGTTTTTTTTCAATCTTGTAAACGCGCCAGGTAGCCCAGGCGTGTACCGGCGGATTGACGTCCCCAAAAGCCCACTCATATGCCGGCAGTTGTCCGTTCGGGTGCATGTACCATTCCCGCAGCATTAACACCAGCTGCTCTTTAGCAAACTCACAATCGACAAGCGCTAGTGGTACGCAGTGAAAGGCCAGATCCCATGCCGCATACCAGGGATACTCCCACTTATCCGGCATCGAGATTACATCTGCGTTATATAGGTGTTTCCACTCGTGATTTCGGCCCTTGCGGCGATCGGCGGGAGGCCTGGGAGTTGCTGCATCGCCATCCAGCCAGTCCTCGACAACGTAATGGTAGAACTGTTTAGACCAGAGTAAGCCTGCAATTGACTGGCGCATCACGGAGCATGCGTCGTGAGAAAGATGTTTGGGAATTACTGTTTCATAAAATTCATCTGCCTCGCGAATGCGGTCGGCAAAAACGCGATCGAAGTCATTGAACGCTTCGCCCCGCTCCTTTTCTATGCTATTCGAGAATCGCAAACGAATTACCGCGCTGTCTCCAGGCCTGATCGTCAACGAGTAGTTCGCCGCAGCCTTAGTGCCGCTCTGTTCCGGATTGACTGCCGCCTGAGCGCCGTGAACGATGTACTCATTGATGCCATCTTTTACGTACGGTGATGCATTTGGTGAATTGAAGAGTCGTTCAGTATTGGTCTCATTCTCCGTGAAAAGGAGTTCAGGCATGCCCTCGCAGTAAAGCCAGCGTTGGCCAAGTAAATCATGATTGAGTTCGACGGTGCCCTCCTCGACCTGGCGTAGGTTTGGGAGTGCCTCCCGATCGTGGTCCCAGGACCATGTGTCACGGAACCAGATAGTTGGCAGAAGGTGTAGCTGGGCCGTCTCTGAGCCATGGTTGATGACCTTAATACGAATCAGCAGATCCTCGACGTCGGCCTTGGCATACTCCACAAAGACGTCAAAGTATCGATTGCCATCGAATACACCGGTGTCGATCAGTTCAAACTCTGAAGCGAGCTTGCCACGACGGCGGTTTTCCTCGACTAATTGCCCGTAGGGAAATTCAGCCTGCGGGTACTTGTACAGGTATTTCATGTACGAGTGTGTGGGCGTTGAATCGAGATAGTAGTAATATTCCTTAACATCCTCGCCATGATTGCCTTCGCTTCCGGTCAATCCAAAGAGGCGTTCCTTCAAGATGGGATCGCGGCGATTCCAGAGCGCCAGCGCAAAGCAAATCAGCTGGTGACGATCGCAAATTCCGGCAAGTCCGTCTTCATTCCAACGATAGGCGCGCGATCGAGCATGGTCGTGCGGGAAGTAATCCCAGGCGGTGCCATATTGGCTGTAGTCTTCACGCACAGTTCCCCAGGCGCGTTCGCTAAGATAAGGTCCCCAGCGTTTCCAATGAGCCTTGCGTTGTCGCGATTGTTCCAGCCGTTTCTCTTCGGCCGTGATGGTTCGGGTTTTGTCTTTACTGGTATCCATTGTTCTTGTTCCAACTCAGGCGACCCGCAATTCAATCCTTCCGCATTCTGGACAGGTGTGTACTTCCTGGAGAACGCCGCCGAACATTGGATCGACCATCGATAGATCATCAAGCGTGTAATCAATTTTTGTCGCATGATGATTCATCTCAGCACCACAAACGGGGCAAGTCATTTTGTTTTCCGGCATGAGCTTTTCCAGTTTCAAGACAGCGACGCAAGCTGTTTCTTAAAGTAGTCCCGCCAACTCTGCGGCAGTTCCTGGACCTCAATGGCACGACGAAGTAGGTCCTTGTTCTGTTTCTCACGTGTATACAGTCGGGTGATATCGCTAACCCTTACACTGTTTTCGTTCTTCTTTATCAGCTCAAAGTCATCCCCGGCCCCGACCTCACCCTCTTCCAGAACCGCAAGGTAAAAACCGGTGCGCTCACTCACAAGAAATTTCTTGATGATGTCGGAGCGTCCCAACCTGATTCCCAGCTTGAAACAGGGCATGCGTGGCTCGGTGACCATCACTGTTGCTAAGCCGATGCGAAACACATCTCCGATGTTTACTTCCGTTTCGTAAAGCCCCGTGGTAGTGAAGTTTTCACCAAACATGCCCCAGCCCAATTCCATTTCTGGCAGCTCACGCTTCCAGTAGTCATAGTGCTCCGAAGGATATACATAGACTGCCTTGCTTGGCCCGCCATGAACCGAAAGGTCAGCTTGCCGGTCACCATCGAGATTGAGTGTTCTGAGCATTACTCGACCCTCGGCCGGTCTCTTAAAAATACCTGTTGAGACGGGTTCGCCATTCCGGGTGACGACTTGCGGTCGACCAACGTTAACGGAGAGCAACTTCATGGATTATGTTGCGGAGTGCTTGATCGGTAAAAAAGACCAATCATATGGGGACGTTTTCTCTGCCATAGCGAAGAACCTTACTCATCCAGATGAGCTCACCGAGGAACTTATCAATTCTTTTAACATAGGACTGGTCCAGCAGGTTTCCTGCGGCGTCGAAGAGCTTTTGGGCTGTAGAAAAGTTTCCGTCCCAGAAGATTGTCACCAGTCCCAGCTCGCGCATCACTGGAAGCAGGTTCTCAATGACCCTGGTGCCGCCAAGACCCCCGGCCGAAACGCCACATATTCCAACAGCCTTATGGATATACTCTTTCAGATTCGTGTCCAGCACATGCTTTAGTAAGCCGGGATAACCATGATTGTATTCAGGAACAACCAGGACCAACGCGTCCGCACGTCCAATTGTTTCTGAAAAGTGAACTTGTTTGATGGCTTCGCCGGCGTCATTATTCGGAAAACTAAGGTCTCGAATGTCGATCAGCTCAGTTTCGATACCCTCGCGTTTCCTCACTTCCCCAAAGACAAACCTGGCAACGTTTTCACTGGCGCGTCCCTGACGAGCGGTGCCAAGAATTACTGGTATGAAGAGAGGGTTTGTGTTCATCGTCCTTAGAGTTGAGCTTAGAACTTTGCTTTGAGTTTGAACCTAGAACCTTTGTGCTTTAGTCTTTGAGCCTTGTATCGGCGTCTCATTAACTCCTAACTTTAGTTAGGTGTCCTGGAGTTTGGACATTGGTTAACCAAAACTTTTTACGCTGAAAGCGTTCGCTAATTCCAGCTGCGGACCAGCGATGTCGCAACTCCTTCAGAGTTGCGACAAAGTGACGCTGCTCGTTTCCCCAGGGTTTCAAAGCAAACCCTGGGTTGGAATTCGCGAACGCTTTCAGCGTTAAACAGAGTCGAATGTCCAAACTCCAGCCACCTAACTAAAGTTAGGTGTTAATGAGACGCGGATACAAGCTCAAGGACCAATGTACAAAGTTCAAAGTTCAAAGCTCAAGGTACTAAGACCAAAGACCAAGGCCAAAGGCCAAAGGCTTTACTCTTCAACCAGAGCCATGACGTGGCCATCGGGATCTTTTACTAACACACCCTTGCTAAAATTAAGACGCGCCTCATCGAGCGCGACAGTGCCGGGTGAAACAAATCTGAAGTTTTCGGATAATAATCTCTGGGCCACTTTATCGATGTCGCGTACCTGCAGAGTCGTTTGCCAATGAAACAGGTCGGAGGCTCGCTCATCAACGGGCGCGGGCCGACCGTCGCGCGGCGCAAGGTATTCCAGAAATTCAATGCCAGGCCCCCCGCTGCTGGCGCGAAGACTAGTGATACGTAACCTTGCGCCAAAAACGTTATTGAGGTGTTCCTGCTCTGTTCCGTAGTTTTCACTGGTGCCCGCGATTCTTAATCCTAGAATATCTCCATAGAACTTCAAGCTTGCCTCGGTGTTGTTAACTACGATGGCAGTATGGTCAATCCCCAGAAAGAGTTTACCATTCGCTACGTGCCATTTGGCGTCACCTTTGCCTGCGGGAAACTCCAGGATTTCAAGCCAATGTTTATCGGGATCGCGGAAGTAGAAGGCTTTGATACCGCCGGCGTTTTTATTCCAATCCGGTAAGCGTTGCGGGCCCGTGGACGCATGCTCCACTTTGTTCTGACGAAGCCAGGTATAAGCCCTATCCATATCGCTCGTGATGATGGCGATATGTTGGAACCACCGATCGTTACTGCGCGAGTCAACCGGCACCGGACGACCTTTGGGCGCCAGATACTCGGTTAGTTCGATAAATTCCTCGCCTAGACGCAGACGAACGACACGCATGCGGAGACCAAAGACCCCTTCGAGGCGTTCGTAATCCTCCCCGCTTACTTCAATATCGGAAACCTTTTCAAACGACAAGATGTGTGAATAAAAGTCAACGGAAGCATCCATGTCCGAAACTGTCATGCCGACGTTTGCAACGTGATCGACAGCCGGAACCAGTGGGCCGTCAACGCCAGACGTTGGGAAGGGGACGCGCGAACCAGAAGCGATGCGCGCGTCCGTCGGCAGGTGCTGAGCTGTGGCAGGTATGAAAATGCTCAGCGCAAGTAGAAATAGAAAGGCGAAACGGGGACGCGGAGACGCGGAGACGCGGGGACGCGGGGGCACGGAGACACGGGGACACGGAGACGCGGTGACACGGGGACACGGCGACACCACGAAAGTCGACTCGCCGGGTATTCTCGCTGGTGCATTGATTGTGTCCGTGTTTTTCTCCATCACGTGTTCGTCCTTCTCAGTATCGTTTTCTTCCGCCCGTCTCCCCGCGTCGCCGCGTCTCCGTGTCTCCGTGTCTCCGCGTCCCCCGCGTCCCCCGCGTCCCCCGCGTCCCCCGCGTCCAGCCTCCCCCGTTGCCTCATCGAAGCCGCTCCAACAGATGGTCCCCCACGCGCAGAGCATTGGCCATGATCGTGAGCGCGGGATTTACTGCTCCGCTCGAGGGAAAGAAGCTCGCATCGACTACGTACAGATTGTCTAGTTCATGGGCTTTGCAGTTTCGGTCCAGGACTGAAGTCTTTGGATCGTTTCCGAAACGAATTGTTCCGTTCTGATGGGCCACTGCCGCCAGCGGCAATCTCTGACCAAGATAGAGGTTGCGCGCAAACAAACCCTGATGGCATTCATGTCCGTGCACTTCGCAATTTGTTTGCTTCATCGCATTCTGGAGACTGGCCTTTAATCGATCGTGACCCGTCACATTATTGAGTCCATAGCTAAGCATTATCTGACCATCACTATTCACAGTGACGCGGTTTTCGGGATCGGGTAAGTCTTCAGATGTTAACCAGAAATCTAAAGAGTGTTTCGCCATCAGCTCCAGCGACCAACCCGGTGCAATTGCGGGAGCACCTGCTCTGAGGGTGTCGGCGTCGAGCTTCCCTACAAACGAGATATGGCCCATCGGGTAGTCCCAATCTCTGGAGCCAAAATAGAAATCATTGATGGCCAGGGTCTTTTGGAAAGTGGTTGGATTGGGACACTTCGAAAGTGCCATTAAAACCGAGTTGATGTGGCCCATGTAATGGCGACCTACAACATCCGAGCTATTAGCAAGACCGCGCGGGTGCTGGCCGCTGACGGATCGCAGCAATAGCGCAGCCGAATTTACGGCGCCACACGATACAACGATGATGTCGCCTGAAAATTCTTCAGTCGCGTCGTTTCGCTTCACGATTACTTTGCTGACCTCGCGTGCGTTGCCGTTGGTTTCCAACCTCATCACTTGCGCGTTGGTAAGAAGCGAAACGTTCTCCCGCTCCAGGGCCGGATCAACACAAATTGTTTGCGCGTCGGATTTGGCCCCCAGTAAACACGGGTGACCATCACAAGTATTGCAGCGAATGCAAGCACTGGTGCGAGGGTTCTTCTCGTCAATCCTGATTCCGAGCGGTACGTGAAACGGCTTTAGTCCGGCGCGTTCGAGGTCGTCCGAGAGGTGCTGGATGCGTTGTTCATGGCTTACGGCCGGATATCTATACGGGGCACTGGCGTACGGTTCAGTGGGATCCTCGCCCCGGTTGCCGTGCACTTGATATAAATGTTCGGCCTCCGTGTAATACGGCTCCAACTCGTCATAGCTGATGGGCCAGGCCGGTGAGATGCCGCCATGATGACGGATTTCACCAAAGTCCTCCTGGCGCAAACGAAATAGAGCTGCGCCATAAAATTTTGTATTTCCCCCGACGTAGTAATTCGTGTGCGGGTGAAGGGCGCCACCACCCATGTCGTACCATGCTTCTTTCGTGTTGTACCTGGCTTCGAGATTAACTGCTTTCGTGCTCCAGTTATCTTTTTCCCGCGGAACATAATCGCCTCGCTCCAGCAGTAAGATCTTTTTGCCGGATGGGGCCAGCTTGTAAGCTAAAGTGCCTCCGCCCGCGCCCGTGCCAATGATGATTACGTCGTAATGATTATTATTTGGCATTTTTTGTCTCCACTAATCGTTAGTCAGATACGCTCCGGCGAAAAGGACCTTCATCTCCTGGGTGCGGCCGTTTGTGTTTCGGTTTTGGCGCCGCCGTTTTCGCTGTTTTCCGATTAGCTCGGAAATGTGTCTCAACCTTCAATTCGCTGAAAATCGACCTGCTACAATTTGCAAATCAAAGGTGACTCGCTCATCCGTGTTAATAGTCGCTGGTTTACCGAGATCCTTACAGGCAGGTTAAGTTGTGGCAGCAAGATACTCCACGGCAGGTTCCGTCAGAGTCCTCTTCGCTTCTGTCTCCTGTCGGTGACTTCCCTCATCGGACTGCAGTCGAGAATTTTTATGACCGCTGCGAAACCATTCGGCTTCGAGAGAATGTCTAAGTTTCAGTCGCGCTTCATGAAGCATGGCGAAGAGACCTTTTTTCGAGATCCTCAGGATGTCGCAGATCTCTTCAGCAGGTAGTCGGTCGATTTCGCGAAGAGTAAAAGCGCTTGCCGTAACAGGCGACAGAGAAGAGAGACAATGGTCAAACGTCTTCCGGAAATCTGGACTCTCGGTCAATTTCCGCAGGTCCGTGGACCAGGGAATTGGGGCCCGAGTCTCACGCCAGTGCCCTGTCCATTCGCCAGTGCTTTCAAAAAGGTCCAATTCGGCACTTTCACTGGTCTTCGGGTCAAGCTCACAAGGCATGATTGACGAGCGATATCGATCGATAAGTTTTTGTTTCAGAATTTCTAAGAGCCAGCTACGTTCACAGCTGACGCTCGCTAAGGGTTTGTGTAACTGAATCCCCGCAAGCAGCGTCTCTTCCAGAAGTCTTTCGGACAGTGAAGAGTCACTTAGCCTAGCGAATGCATAGCGGTATAAGTAGTTGCCATGTCGCTGCAACCAGGCTCTGGCATCAAATGCTGTTCGGTTTTCGGGTTCGCTGCTCATCTGGAATATTTTCGGGTTGCAGTAACCGCACCATTGAGCGGTTCGTTTGAGTTCCGAATTGCAGGCTCTGTACCAATAGACGGAGATTTTGCCCCCGCGGATGCGTAAATTTTTGCGTGTCCCAAACTAATCGCCGAAAGGATCAATGAAGAGACTACAGGGCAGTCAGGAATGGTTCCCAACTGCCCCTTGCTCTTGTAGTAGAGCTTTGCCGCAACGCACAGAAATCGAGTATTCTTCGCTGCATCAGTTTCAATTTGGAGTGAACATTGACTTTCTTCCCCGCCCCCGAAAATCCGCCTGATCCTGCACTACTTGAGTTCTTCAAAGAGAACTTCGGCTTTGTTCCGAATGTTTTTCGAGCCCAGACTCTCAGGCCCGAGATCCTCGAGCGCGAAGCCAAAGTAATGGAAGCATTTCTGACTAAGCCTGGCGCCTTGTCTCGAAAGCAAAAAGAAGCAATCTTAATAGCGGTTTCTGCCGCTAACCGTAATACTTACTACGTAACTGTTCATTCGCAAATATTACAAATTCTGGGCGTTTCGGCCGAGCAATCGAATCAGATTGCTATCGATCATCGTGAGACGGAATTGCCCGAGCCCGACAAAGCCTTGCTCGACTTCGCCATTAGACTCGCAAGATATCCCACAGCATTCGCGTCCGAAGATATCGACGCATTGCGCTGTCACGCGTTTACCGACGAGCAGATTCTTGAAGCAGTTCTAATAATCGGTCTGACGGAATTTCTTAACACGGTTCAGATGGGTGTTGGCGCAGTTCCTGATTTTGAGCCAAGCCATATTTTTTCTCTTGAAGAAATGAATCCGTCCCGCGATTCCCAGCGTCCAATGATCGAGACGCCTTTGGCAGAGGATTTGTTACCAGCAGATGAAGATGCTGAGATCATTACGCGAGTTCAATCGGGAGATACCGACGCTTTTGCCATAATTGTTCGCCGACATACTCGCCGCATGTATAGAAGTCTGCTCGCCATTCTGGGCAATCCCAGCGAAGCCGAGGATGCCTTGCAGGAGGCGTTTTTGAAGGCTTTTCAGCACATTGGAGACTTCGAGGGAAGATCGAGATTTTCAACCTGGGTGCTACGAATCACTATTAATACGGGAATCCAGCACCTTCGAAGTCGCAAAGAAATCGATAGTCTTGAAGAGGAAGATAACGACTTTAGGCCACGCAACATTCAGGCGTGGCAAGATGATCCGGAGCAGTCCTATTCTAAGGAAGAGATGCGCCGGCTGGTCGAGAAAGAGATAATGAGGCTCCCGGCCAAGTACAGAATCGTCCTGATGCTGCGCGATATCGAAGAGCTGTCCACGGCAGAAGCGGCAAACGCCCTGGGACTCGGCATACCTGCGCTCAAGGCACGACTTTTAAGAGGGCGTTTTATGTTGCGCGAATCGCTTTCCCCATATTTCACGAAGCAAACAGGAACAGGGACTAATGCTTAGCTGCGACGAGTTTTTGGCGGAACTAGGGAACTATATTGAGAACGACGTCGCAGCTGATGTTCGACGTCAACTCCAAGGCCATCTGGCCCACTGTAAAACGTGCCAGGTGCTCTATGACTCAACGGAAAAAACGCTGAGGATTGTTACGGATAGTGACTCCTTTGATTTATCTGATAGCCTATGTGAGCCATTAATTGAGAGGGTAATGTCGCGGATCCGCAGCGAGGAAAGCCAATAGTGCGGATTGCTCCAGGGCTACTCATTCCGTTGCGTTGCTTGCTTCACCGCTACTGTCACGATTGCAGCGCCGGTTCACCCACGGTGCCTTCAGCTTTACCGAACTTGACTTTTATATTTTCAAAATCGGGTAGCGTCCCGAGACCAAATGCGATGTAATTTGCGAACTTCGCCAATCCCACAACAATTACCGTCTCCAGAATCTGCTCGTCTGTGTAGCCAAAGGTGCGTAAAGTGTCGAGATCCTGTTTGGTCACCCTTGTCGGCTGCATATTCAACTTTGAAGCAAAGTTCAGGAGCGCTTTAAGCACCATGGGAATATTGGTTGCACTGTAATCAAGGGCTACCTGTTCCGGTTCCGGTCCTTCGATGCCTAGCATGCGCACAATCTCACAGTGAGCGGTCACACAATAGGTGCTCAGGTTCGCCGCCGAGCTGACCAAAAAGATGTACTCCTTCTCCTTGCGGCTGAGTGCTCCATCCTTAATAAGTACCGTATTGACGAGCTCGGCCTGGCAGTTGATGAGATCCGGCCTCATCGTCTGCGCGCGAAAAAAATTCGGTACAAAGCCGAACAACTCTTTCATAAAGGCGAACGTGGGGAAGTTATTTTCGTCGAGGGGTTCTTCACGAAGGTAAGACATGGGCATCGCTCACTTTTTTGAGAAAAAGGTGAGCACAATGCTACGTCTGCCCTCCGGGAGCGTCAAGAGTCTTTGGGAAAGTAAAGATGGTATGGAATGTTGGTTAAAACTCGGTAATACAGAGAGCTCATGCGCCTGCGCGGAATATGCCACCGACTTGCCCGGCGGAGCCTCACGGTCGCAGCTAATGAAGCCAAGCTCCCGCCTTCCGGCGGAAGATGCCACCGGCTTGCCCGGTGGAGTCTCACGTTCGTAAGCTAATAAAGCCGAGCTCCCCCGTTTCGCGGAAGATGCCACCGGCTTGCCCGGTGGAGCCTCACGTTCGTAGCTAATAAAGCCAAGCTCCCGCCGTTTCGGCGGCACATGCCACCGGCTTGCCCGGAGGCGCGATACTAGCAGCGAGCGTGAAACACCACCGGGCAAGCCGGTGGCATCTTGCGCGGAAGGGGTAATTGCCGGGAGTACTAGCAGCGAGCGTGAAACACCACCGGGCAAGCCGGTGGCATCACATCCCAGGACAAACCACACGCAATTACAAAGCTGAATATCCAGCCATCCGTGATAGTTGCGCTTCAGTTGACTTACGCCGCGTTTTCATCACTTCTTCAAAAGTCTCGCGCATTGCCGGTAGATTGGCCGCCAGAATGCTGAATTCACGCTTGTGAATGCTGAGTACGTCCAGAGGCTCAACACAACGAACCGTGGCATTGCGCGTAGTTTGATTGAGCAGCGCCATCTCGCCAAAATACTCGCCCGGTCCCAGCTGGGCTAGCAGAATCTCTTGCGACCCATTGTGACGAAGAACCTCTGCCTGGCCACTTACAATAATGTAAATACGATCGCCGAGGTCACCTTGTTGGAAGACGTTCTGGCCCGACTCGAAGTGTTCATGCGAAATTCCGGTCGATTGGTCCAATTTAAGTTGCACCAGATCGGGTGGCAGAAATAGATCGAACGTCCATGAGGCCGCCACTTTCAACCGTCGTCCCCAGCCCGGTAGTTTCATTAGATAGATCGTTCTCCACAGAAACCAGGCAAGAAATCCGGAAACATTCAAACCAAACATCTGGGCGACCGCGGTGCGATGGCCCAAGGCGCCGAGCTTTCCCAACTCTTTGAATTGAAACGTCTTCTTCTCGCCGCCACGAATCGTAACAACGATATTGTGGGCCGCAGTCTTTGCCTGCCGAGTTGCAAATTGCGCTGTTGGGGGACAAAAGCCCCCACCCTTCAACGGTACCAGGGCGCAATCACCGATGGCCCAGATATTATCTACTCCTTGGACCTTCAATCCGTTGTCCGCCTTAAGACGTCCTCGCTCCTTGGGCAGGTCCAGGGCATCGATCAGCGGATTTGGCGACGAGGGGACTGTCGAAATCAGTGTCTTTGAAGGGATGTGTGTGCCATCGCCGAGAACTGCCCCGTCTCCAGTCGCAGCTTCCAGTTTGGTGTTCAGAAAGATCTCAACACCTCGCTTTTCAAGAATATTCTGGGCATAAAGGGCCAACCTCTCGTCCAACTCGGGCAGAATCCTATCCAGGGCGTGCAATAAGACTACGCGAACTTCCGTCGGCTCCAGCTGGCGATAATTGCGTATCACGTCGCGAACAAAATCATTCAACTCCGCTACTACCTCCACACCGGAAAAACCTCCACCGGCAACAACGAAGGTCAGCAGCTGCTTTCGTAGCCCGGTGTTCTGGTGTTCGATGGCCGCCTCTTCAAGAGCGTGAATCACGTGATTGCGAATGAAGAGTGCATCACCGAGCGTCTTAAAGGGAATTGCATGTTCAGGCAAGCCGCGAAGTCCCCGAAAGTCTGTAACATTCCCCAATGCCAGTACCAGGTAGTCATAGTGAATGATGTTGGGGTGTGGTCGGAGACCCGGGGTCGTGGTGATCGTCTGCTCGTGAATATCGATTGATTCCACCTCGCGGACATGCAGGTCTGTTCGTGGTAAGAGCCGGCGTATCGGGCTCACTGTATCTAGCATTCCGATATTCCCCGAGACGACCTCCGCCAGCATCGGCTGAAACACGAAGTAGTTTTCCTTGTTAATCAACAGAATCTCAAAATCTTCGTGCCGGCGCAGCGCCTTTTCCAGAAAACGCGCTGTGTAAAGGCCGCCAAATCCACCACCAAGTATTACAACCCGCTTCTTTTCTTGTCCGCTATTCATGGGTTTACCCTGCTCTCATTGCTGAATTTCATCGCAGCCATTATTGATGATGTAGTCGGCGGCTGCCCGTGGGTTATCCCTCGCAAAGTGAATTCGTTGAGCCGGAAAGTAGATGGTCTCGTACGCCCGAATGGTTTCAACCGGAGATAAGTTCTCTTGACGACGCTGTAAAGCCCGTTCGAGAGCAGTATGAAATGAGCAATCTATCCAAAAGCTCAAATCGAAATAAGCTCGATATGCACGCTTGAGCAGATAGATGCCTTCGAGAACGATGACGGCCACATCTTGAACTCTGTATAGATGGCGGCGGTATTCGGTCGCCATCTCCTGGGCAAAGTCCGCCGTCACAGTCACCGAGCGGTTCATCTTGAGCGGCAGAATGAGCTGATTGAACAGATCGTCGAAGCGAATCGCACTGTTGTAAAAGTGTTCAGCAGAGTTTTTCCGGCTGAATCGGACATGGGGCAGGTTAAGCCATCCGTCCACGTTAATATGAATGGCTTGCAGACCTTGCTGCCGAAGTTTAAGTACTATCTCTCTACTCAAGTATCCTTTGCCGGAGCCGTCGATTCCGGTGATGCCGGCCAGCACGCTTCGTTCCTGCGGAATTTCTTGTCGCTTGGCCAGAAGCAGTGCCACGACCTGGTTGACGTCAATTAGCATCTCTCAATTTTGTCGTTTGTAGGGGCGGCACTCTGTGGCCGCCCCACGTGTTGAATCCGAATTTGTCTTTTCAACCCCAGGGCGGCCACAGTGCCGCCCCTACAAAATTCAAATCTGGCGTCACGACGAAGATCCCTTTTCACGGGCGCACTCCAGGAATATTCAAACGCATCCGATATAGAGCCGACCGTGCACAAATGTAGAGCGTCTTGCCATCCGCGTCGCCCCAGTTGAAATTGTGAGCATGCCTTGGTGTGATGATGGTCCCCAGGTGTTTCCCTTCAGGCGAGATAACCCACAGACCGCCCGGCGCTGACACATATAGATTGCCCTTTTGATCCACCTTGATTCCGTCAAGGCCATCCTCGCCTGGTACTTTGCTGAAATCGTAGAAGACCTTGCCATCTTTCAGCGTGGCATCGGGCTGGACCTCATAGCGGATGATCACCTTGCCTTTTTCGCCTATATCATCCACTGGGTCTTCGCCGGGACGCGGTTTCAGCCCAGTTGATGCCCGCGGCCAATTGCCAACATATAAGTACTTCTCATCGGGCGAAAACGCGATGCCATTAGGACCGGTTAAGTCTTTACTCACGACCCGAAGCTTACCTTTATATAGAGAGAACACCCCGCTGAAAGGCAACTGTCTTCTGGGATCATCGAAGAACTTTGGTAGTCCAAACGGTGGATCTGTAAAGAACAGTGTGCCATCTGATCGATAGACCAGATCGTTGGGGCTGTTTAGCCGTTTGCCATCGTAACTATCGGCAAGAACTGTCTCATTGCCGCTTTTCTCAGTGCGCACAACTCGGTGATTGCCGTGCTGATTGACCGTTAATCGACCCTGTGTATCGAGCGTCAGCCCATTCGACCCGGGCTGGCCATACTCGGCAATATCCGCGCCTGAGTAACCACTGGGCGTGCGGAATACCTCAAGTTTCCCCTCCTCGTTTCCGGCCGGGGTGTACTTGTAGATTGTGTTGCTATTGGGGTCACTAAAGAGCAGATAGCCGCCATCTCTATTCAACCAGATTGGACCTTCAGTAAATTTGAAACCTTCGGCAAGTTTGTAGACTTTGGGATTAGGTCCGACGATCTCATCTATCGCACTATCTTTACGCACGATCTCAACATTCACCTCACTCGGTGTCAACGCCACTGGTGCGGCTGGTCCCTTAAAGAATCCCAGTTTCGCGTAACGCATCCAGATAAAGTTTGTTGGCGGATTAGAAATTGGTCCATTGATCCCGAAGATCGCCAGCTGTATCTGCTGACCTGGTTTTACATTGCGACCGATGATCAAACGATTCGTCGCGTTCCAGCCAGATATTACAGAGCCGCCACTTTGGCCCACCGCTCGCGATAGCTCGCCATCAACCCAAACCTCGGCGTAATCGTCGAGCGAAGTTTCGAAAACCACTAGCGAGCCAGTCGGATCAAAATCACCAATGTGCTCTGGTATGGTAAGCTTCAGGCGATACCAGTTGAAGGAGATCCTGCCATTGCCACGCCTGCGGGAAAGACTGGTTGCATCAATTGTCTCCCATTTTGAATCGTCGAAATCAACCCCACCGGCATGCGGGGTGTAGTCGTACGTTCTAACTGGCAAGCCGGTAGGTTGATTGTCGGATCCCGCAGCCTTGAAGTCGACTTCCACGATCTTCGTATCGCTGTAACGCCATTGGCCTTTCACTCCGCTGACGCCAGCAACGGTAGCCAAATCAATCGCAGCTTCGGGTTTTCTGTTAGGAACGTGAGCGTTAGTTTCCGGTGTCAGGCCAGCGTGACTGGAAATGTGAATCAAGCCGCCGTACAGACACCCGATGATAATTAGCAAGAAAAGGATTCTCATGGCTATGTTTAAACTCCGGAACTTCATTGGCCTACCTCCGTTAGTCTGCTAATTAGCGCACCTTTATGGTGTAGTAGAGGAATGTGCCACCAATCTCTTTGAACCAATGTGGTGTGCCGCTGGGAACGATAATCACATCACCCTTCGCCAGTTGACGTGTGTCGCCGTTATCAATACGCGAACCGCGAATCTCGTTTGGCGCAATCTCTCTCGTCTCCGCAGCTGTCCCGCCCGTCACGAAGGTGGCAGTGCCGTCCAGCACGTAAATAATGTCAGTATCGAGGGTGTGAATTTCTGCCAGTCCGGGCTTGTCGCGACGGCTGGTGTGGACCATATAATTGCGATTAGTGCCATCCAGCAGTACGGCGCCTTTTGAGAACGATGTACTTACCTGATCTTTGCTGAAGAACAACACCGGGTTTTGATTGACCGGCGTACTGTCAGCTTTCGCATCACTCATGAAGGCGTTTGCTCCGGCAATCGCAAGCTCTTCATCCTGTTGCGCACTAGCCGCTCCGCTGACCCCGACACCACCCACGATTTGACCGTCAATGGTGATTGGTATCCCCCCTTGCAACGGCGTGAAGTATGCATCCGGCAGCGAAACCATTGCCGTGCGGCCGTTTTTGATAATGTCCTCAAAGGCTTTTGTCGGTCGTTTGAACAGTACTGCTGTTCGTGCTTTTCCAATTGAGATATTTGCGCCGGCGGCGAAGGTCCCATCCAGCCGTTCCAGCGCCATCAGGTTTCCACCTTCATCCACTACCGCGATGACTCCGCCAGGAGCGTTGCTCTTTCTTGCATAAGTGACTGCCGAGGCGATTACTTTCTTTGCTCCTTCGATAGTCAATGATTTTTTCTCAGCGATTTGAGCTGCTGCGGTCGAGCCAAGGACCGCAACCAACACTGCCAATGTACAAAGTGATCTCATGATTTATCTCCTGTCAGTGGCGCAAAGTACTGCGCGCGAATTCAAATTTCCCATCGTCGTGCGGTCCTGCCAGCTTGCGCAGTTTGCAAGCTGGACAGCTTCCGCTACGCGTTACATTCCATTTCCCGGTGTGATTGTTACGCGAAACAACTCCGCATTCTTGCCATAGAAGCGCACGTCTTTTGCTCGATGGACCACGCCGTGTTCGTCGCCACCAGTGTTTGCTGCCTTTTGGCGCGGCGCCTGGTTCGGTCCAACGCCCAACTCCTCATCGACCTCAGTACCGGCGTCCCACAAGATCATTTTCCCAGTGATATCGCCGCTGACCGGATTACCCTGAGCATCGAACAAAGCAATGCCCGCGGCATCGGGTGCGTAGAACAGATCGTTTGATTGGCCAAACATCAACGCCATGAACAATTTCATCTTTGGTGCTGCAGTGAAACTGAACTCATAGGAGTTGCCCGGGCCTATTGGCCCAGGGCCCATGCTGCCTGCCGGCATATTGAAGATCCCATGGAGGTTTGAGGCATGGTGCGCCGTCTCAAGTGAGGCGACAAGCACCGCTGGATTGCCGTCTTCCGCCTGCGCTTCCAAGCCGTTGGGTCTGGCTGGCTTGTTCTCGGTAAACAGAAGAGCGTTTTTTTCATTCAGCACGAACAATCCGGGGGACAATGCAAATGGCCACCTGGTACCGTCCGCGGCGGTCTGACCATCGGGGCTGGAGATGTTTTCTATTCGCACGTCGAATTTTGTCGGCGGGGTCTTGCGCGTACGCGTTGCTGAAGCCACCACGAATTGAGCGAACAGCGCGACAACCAGCACAGCTAAATTGATCAAAAGTTTCCGATGTTTCATGATTGAGTCTCCTTTTTCTGAAACGCAAGTGGTTCCTTGCGATGTAGGTTGCGTGTCGACACAAGCTAACAGCCTGCGTTAGTTCGGAAAATTGCAGCGAAAGATGCAACGTTTGTTATTGTGGTGATGCAGCTTCGCGCATCGCACCACTGGATTCTTTTTGTGCCGTTTGTAAACCTCTGCGGCGAAAAACATGCCGATTAGTGGTGCTGTGAAATAGATCCAGAGCGCCGTCCAGAGATGCGCTATTGACGCTGAGCCGAATGTTCTCGCAGGGTTCATACTCATTCCGGAAATCGGCGACTCGACACTGATGTAGGTAGCTACGAGTATTCCCGCAAACACTCCTGTCCAGCGGGCCAGACGGTTATCATTCGAGACCCGCAAAATCGTGGACATGAGGAGAAACGAAATTCCTGCCTCCGCCAGGAAAGCGGCCAGTGTGCCACTGGTACCGGGCACGGTGACGGCATAATTGACGGTTTCATGGGCGAGTAGCTTTCCGAGAGCCAGTGAGGCGAGCAATACGCCGGCAATCCCGCCGAGAAATTGAAACAGTGTGTAGAAGGCTGCGTCCCAGGGCTCGATGGTACCGAGCCGCAAGTAAGTCAGCGTTACGGCGGGATTGAAGTGGCCCCCTGATCGTTTACCAAGGGGAGAAAAAATAATCGCTACGGCAGTTGAGCCCATTGCCAGACCCATAAGCACTCGTCTTACTGCCGCACTGCCGATGCTCTGCGTGACGAATGATCCGGGATGAAATAAAAGGACACTAAAGGCGCAGGCGGAGATCATGAAGAGACCTAACTCCACCGCTTCCATCAAGTATTCTGGCCAGTGTTTTCGTAATGCTTCACTCATCTCCGTGTTCCATTCGCTTGACATATCCGTCAGCGTCGTGCCGGACTCCCTCTCCAGCAACTTTATTCGTTGGCTCAGTACATCGAACACACTCGTACTGGTAGGATTTATTTGATCCATTTTTGTCGTCCGCCCCTGCGGGCGTCCCGTTTAGCTGTGAATGAATTGCAGTGTTGGTTAGCCCGAAAAAGGATCGGTTAGGCCGGCGCTCATTAAGTCGAAATTGGATGTTGCTGTGCTGTCGCCAAGCCTCTGGTTAACAGCCGCCTTCAGAGCCTTCAAACGTCTGCGTTGGAGCCTTTTCTTCATTAGTAATCTGCGTCGCATGGGACTGTTTCCTTTAAGAATTGAAATCGTCATTCATGCTAATAGTCGCAGCGAGCCCCCATTCCTTACAGCTACCATTCACCATTTACTTTCTTCGAAATACGTTCGCGCGCCTCGGCTGTCAGCGACTGCGACTCGAAATCATCTTCCCCCGCGCGCAACTGAGCCAATTGTCTGATCAATTCGATCTGCCTAAGATATCGAGCGCACCAGGCACAAACCAGCAAGTGAAACTTCAGCATCAAACGGGCACTGAAATCCAACCGCCCATCAAACGACTGGGATATCAATGGGACCATCTCCCGGCAGGGATGTAGCTTCCGTAGCACCCATCGTCGCAAGGCCCTTCTGGTATTAAAGTAGACTTTCAAATCGGAACTTTCTGCCTGATCTGCTGGCCTTTGTAAACTGCAGCGATTGATCCGGCTGTTTCTCTCAGTCGATTACAAGTACCGAATTCAATCCGCCATAGTTGTCAGGCAGCTTCATGCCGTTGCTTGGATCTTCAAGCCATCGGCTGCCATCCACGACGAACTTATATTGGTAGTGGCCCGCTGGCGGCGTAGTCATTTCCGTACGCCACAGTCCCTGCTGGTCTCGGGAAAGCTGTATCTGCCGGTCATTCCAACCATTGAAATCGCCGGTAAGAAATACCGTTTGGGCCGTATCGTCGTGGTAGACGAAGATTAGGTGACCATTCGCGATGCGGGGAGGACTGTACCCTCCAACTTTCATTGCATGTTGCTCTTTCTTGGCTAATTCGACCGCACGTCGCGCATTTGCCACGCCATAACCTTGCCGGATTGCCGGCGCGTTGGTTATGCGATCCGCGGTTGAGATTAGAATATTCTTTATAGCACCCGGCGTTAGACTTGGATTAGCTTCGATCATTTGGGCCACGATTGAACTAATAATCGGCGCCGCGAACGAGGTTCCATCCACGTGCTGGTAATGGGTGGCGATGATCCGATTTTTTTGCAGATTTTCCTCAACGTACTGGCGAATCTTTTGTGGGCTCAATGATTCGAGCTGCTCCGGCAATCGAGCTTTTGCGCGCAGTTCGTGTAGTAGTAGGCCAAGTTCATAGTCGGGCGCCGCGACAATCTGCGTCAGAGCCTCAGCCCGTTCATATTCCACCGTAGTTGGAAGTATCGGAGCCGCGACCCACATAGCTGGGGCAATAATTTCCGGTTTGACAGTGCCATCGGCGGTCACACCAAAGTTTGAGTGGTACAAACCCAAACCTTTATCAGTCAACTGATTGTTATCGGTATATCCGCCGACCGTAATTACCGAGGGGGAGTTGGCCGGCGGAATCGAGTGGGATCCATTTGCTCCAGCGTTTCCCGCCGCAGCGACAATCACGACTCCTTGCTCTATTGCCCTTTCGGCAGCTTGATCAATGATGCTCCTGGAGCAGGGAACATCGTCATCTCCACCCAGAGAGATATTCAAAACTCGGATATCATAGCGGTCCCGGTTCTCGATTACCCATTCGATACCGCGAGCGATGCTCTCTTCGGTGATTCCACCTCTTTCGCTGGCCTTTATGAGTACCAACTTAGCCGCGTAAGCCAGCCCGCGGTAAGTTCCGTCACACAGCTGTCCGCTGCCTGCAGCCACAACCGTCGTCTGAGTACCGTGCCATTGCCAGGATTCTGCTGCGTTTGCATCCAGGATTACTTGCTCTGCGGCCAAATCTTTGTAGGCATAAATGCGATTGCCCGGGCCCAAATCCGGATGCGGATAAAAGCCAGAGTCAAGAAATGCAATAGTCACGCCTTTACCGGTAAACTCGGGGTCGGCATTTAGTCGCCGTTGCGTTGGGATGACGGCGAACCGATTCGTAGCGTGCAGATGATCGTGTCCCGGAGACTTCATACGCAATGTCTACATCCTTCAAAATGCGGCGCCTTTCAATCGCTCTTATTATCAACAACAAACAGAGAGGGAGATAACAAAGCGACGCGCCGACAACAGGGTGCGCCTCAAAAAGCGCTCTCTACAGAGAGTTGTCGCCTCGAGGGTGCGATCCTTACAGGTTATGGTTAATTATTGACTGACAACTTGCGTTTGATTCGCTCGCGGGCTTCGTCAGATAAGGTGGGTGCCGCACTCAGATCGAGGTTTTCTGTATCAGATCCCTTGGCCCGAGCCACATTTCGGATGAGATGAAGTTGTTCGAGATACCATTGGCACCAGGCGCAGATCCACAAATGAAGGTTGAGGAGAACACGTTCGCGAAGACTCAGCGAGCGTTCCATTGATTCTGAGATTGTCGCGACCGTCTGCCTGCACGTTGGCAGCCGGCGCAGGAGCCAGAAGCGAATAGCGTGCTTCAATTTGTTGTATGCTTCTGGCGCCATTTTTATTCTGCCGGGCGTTTAAACCAGTTCAGCTCGAGACAATTTCGTAGATGAAGTCGCGCGCGATGAAGCATGACCCACAGATTATTGACTTTTATACTGAGCATCTTGCAGATCTCTTCGCTGGTAAAACCATCAACTTCTCGCAAAGTAAACGCGCTCGCTGTGCGTTGCGGTAAAGGTGAAAGGCAATCATTAAATATACGCCAAAAATCCTGGGTTTCCACCAGCTGAGCGGGAGTTGCGTGCCAATCAGTTGGTGCGTAATCGCTGTTCCAATGGTTGGTCCATTCGTCTTTTCTGGTAAAGAATTCGGCATGTTCGGGACCCTCTTCTTCCTCCTCTCCGATTGGTGCTTCCCGCGTAATTCGTCGAAAATGGTCGGTAATCTTGTGTTTCAAGATACCCACCAGCCACGTTCGTTCAGAACCTCGGCCCTCGAAATTTTCGTAAGCCTTCAGGGCTGCCAAAAAAGTTTCCTGGACAACGTCTTCGGCCGCCGAGGAATCGCGAAGGCGAAAGAGTGCGTATTTGAAGAGATAGTCGCCATGCTGGTCTATCCAAATGCCGGCATCCGGTTTCGGTTTGCTTACTTCGTATTGAACTTCGCTCATCGTAAGATCGAACCTGAAAAGACCAAAGTAGGAAAGCCACTCACCATTTTACTTCTGTGGACTACGCGAGCTCGATGTTATGTTATTCTCTCCGACCTGTGAAGGGGTCGGGCCACCTGCCGCTGCGCTGAAAATAATTTTAGAACCAAACCTTCGGGACCCAAAGAGCTGAATTCCATCATGAAGTCGATAACGTGTCGTGATTGCGGCTATGTAGTGGACGGCGATGCCCGTGGTTGCCCTCGTTGTGCGCTAAATTTTGAAGCCGAAAATATGATTGATCGTTTTATCTGGCGACGAATTGTGCCTGCCTTGGTGCTCCTGGTCGCGGCAATCGCGGTTTTACTTATCTACCTGACGCGCTGAAATGGCGATTTGAACAAGCCAGATCTATTGATGCCGAGCACGTTCTTTAATGTGACGACGATTGTAAGTTCTGGCCCTGGAAATCGACTACATAGTGATGACTCATTCAGACAAGAGTTAGAGAGACGATTTTGCCTGGTGTAGCTTTGCTTCAGGTGGGAGCGCGAGATTATTTTGACACTGCTGCAATTATTCAACTCGGTTACATCAACGCTGTTCGGTAACTCTAGAACGTTTGTGTTGGAGCATCGTCTCTTCAATACAATAACGCTGCTGAGCGCGGTTTCAAATATCGGTGGCGCGTTTACCGTTTTCAGTCAGAAAAATTACGCGTTTCTATTAATCCTTAATCTCGGGACCGGAATTCTCTTTCTCCTCTTTTACTGCTTGTCCAGGTTTTGGCAAGCATACAACTCTCTTTATTGGCCCTTTGTGCTGTTATTGGTTAGTTTCCTTTTCATCAATGCGTTGCGTAATGCCGGTTCGCATGGTGGCGCTCATTACTACCTGATATCAGCACTGGTGGCGGCAATTATTCTCTCGGGCAAAATCAGGAGAACTATTCTCGCCATATTATTATTTGCCGGGGCCACATTGACGCTTCTGGTGCTTGAACAGAAATATCCGGGACTGGTCACGTCATATGCAACCGGACGCGAAAGATTTATTGATGTCTCTGGAAACCTTTTATTCGCGCAAATTTTTACCGGCGTCCTGGTACAAGTGCTGGCGCAAAATCTCAACCAGGAGCGCAGAAAGTCCGATCTGTTACTGCGCAATGTTCTTCCGGAGAGCATCGCGCTCGAGTTGAAACAAACCGATCGCGTGCGGCCGGTTGACTACATAAGCGCTTCAGTATTATTCACTGACTTTGTGGGTTTCACTCAGATCGCTGAGAGTTTCACACCACAGCAACTGGTTGAGGAACTGGATAACTGTTTCAGCGAGTTCGATCGCATCGCGAAAGAGAACAAATTGGAAAAAATCAAAACCATTGGCGATGCTTACATGGCAGTTGGCGGCGTGCCCATTGCCAATCGCACGCATGCGGTTGACTGTGTAGTGGCGGGGCTGGAGATCCAGCGATTAGTGTTCAATCTGCAGGAGAAAAAGATCGCGGCGAGCCGTCCGTATTGGCAGATCCGCGTGGGTATTCATTCCGGTGATCTCGTGGCGGGTATTGTTGGACGTGAGAAATTTTCGTACGACGTCTGGGGTGATACTGTCAATACGGCCAGCCGTCTTGAGTCATCGGGTGTTCCGGGGCGCGTGAATATTTCTGGAGCGACTTACGAGCTGGTTAAGAAGTTCTTCGACTGTGAATTTCGCGGTAAGGTCCCCGCGAAGAACAAGGGCGAAATCGATATGTTTTTTGTCAACGGCATTCATCCGCAACTATCCGTTGACTCTGGCGGCCGCATACCCAATGAACGCTTTTTCGATTTGTATCGGCGATTAAGAGAAAACGGTTTTGCAGAAAATTGGCCCGTCGATGTACCTTCTGCCCTCCGGTCTTCAGCGGTGACGGGAGAGGCTGCAGCAAAGGTGAGGCTGCTCTCATATAACAATTCGAACTTGTCATGAGGTCAATACCGTCACGCGGTAGCGTCGGGTCAACCACGCGCATCACGAATTGTAGAGTCAAAAAGCCTGCTGCATAGCAAACAACGGCAGTTAGAGTATGCGTCCGTGGTCCATATCGTTGACCCGACGCTACCGCGTTACGGTACTGACCTCATGGACCCAACGACCCTGGTTTGCACTGTTACGGTTTCTTTTCAAATTTGAGAGACACAGAATTCATACAATAACGCAGCCCACTCGGCCGTGGCCCATCGTCAAATACATGTCCCAGGTGTGAGCCGCATCGACGACACTTCACTTCGGTGCGAGCCATTCCCAGGCTGTTATCTGTTTCGGTAATTACATTTGTTTCCGAAACTGGGGCAAAGAAACTGGGCCAGCCCGTCCCAGAATCGTACTTCGCATCAGAACTGAAGAGCGCGAGTCCACAAGCTGCACAATAGTAGACGCCCTTCTCGTGATTGGCCCAATAGGCGCCTGTAAAGGCCGGCTCGGTTCCGGACTGGCGCAAGACGTAATACTCATCTGGCGAAAGCTGTCTGCGCCACTCTTCATCATTCTTGATAATTTTTTCTTTCATCTCCGCTGTCTCTATTCGAACCGGTTTGGCTTTGTCGCGTGATTGCTCGTCTTCGGTCAGTAGCTGCTGAATAATTTGCTCTGCATCATCGTAAGCTCCTTCGCCGACGTGCCGCCAACGTACGCGACCTGATTTGTCGAGGATAAAGAGTGTGGGCCATGCCTCAACCCCGTAGCGCTTCCAGGTCGCGAAATCGTTGTCTGTGAGCACTGGAAAATGAATTTCCAACGAGGCGACCTCGCTGCGGACATTCGCGATATCCCGCTCATTGTCCAGCTCAGGCGAGTGCACGCCGACGACAGTCAAACCTTTATCACGATAGCGCGCATGCCAGCTCTTAACTGTCGGCAACGTGTTGCGACAGTTGTAACAACCGAATGTCCAGAACTCCACCAGAACGACGTGCCCGCGCAGGTTTTTCAGCGTCAAGGGCCGGGAATTAATCCATATGCCTGCGGCAAATTCAGGTGCAGCCTTAGATTCCGTTTCAAGCAATGCACTTTCGAGCGATACAGGCTGAGTGCGATTCGCGAGATGGGCCAGGCCGGAACTGATAAAACTCACCGCTGCCCAGCCTCTTGCATAATCTGCGCTCACGACCAGGGCAACTAATACGATCAGCAATCCGGTTCGGCTAAGATTCCGTCTGTGCATCGAAAGTCTTCCTTTACCAATCGTCCCCATGACCGCATCCACTTAAGGTGGTTTCTGATTCGCTCTTGCCTTTCACGTTATTGTAGTTCTCTGCACTCAGCCGTCCAAATTCGTTCCCACTGCGATCGTCTTTAATTGTTTGATTTCTCTGGGCATAGCGTAGGCAAGAACCAGCGCAGTACCGGCGAAAAGCAACGTATCTGCGAAATAGTTCAGCGCTTCGATTACTGCCGCTCCGTTTTGGCCGTTGATTATATCTGACGCTCTGGCAGCGAGTATTGGTCCATAAACAATGTAGGTTGAATGGCGCTAATCATCAGTTGTGAGCTATGCAGGAGTTTTCATTGGCTCTGTTTTTGAGGATTTCTGGCAAGACGTTTACTGTCCCCGAAGTTCGTTTGTATCCGGTTTTCACACTCACAAAAGGCAATTGAGGCGACAACGTTTGTCAACGTTGCTAAGACAATACCGACAATGCAGAGCGGTTCTGGAATCCAGCCGCTGCGCTTCCAAAGCCATAAAACTTCTTGGTGATGCAGATTTTTGCGACCATGAGGTCAAGACTCTCAAGCTCTCTGAGGAAAATATGGCCGAGAGCCCCGACAGCCAGAACGACCTTAGTTTTGCTAAACTCCACGCTGGTTCTCGAACCACGTTAGTTCTCGAATCAGCTTTTGAGAACTGCGAATACTACAGTAGCGAATTTCTTCAAAATTCCGTCATAATGGCGACGAGATCTGAAGTTCTTCGTAAGCTATTGATTCTAAATGTGGCGGGGTAGCTCAGCTGGTAAGAGCGTGGGATTCATAACCCCAAGGTCGGGAGTTCGAGCCTCCCCCCCGCTACCAATATCTCTCACTTTTTCAATGACTTACGACTAGCACGCTGCGGGGGAAAGATGGGACAGACTCCAATCACCTAATGACTCTGGACGCATGTGAGGTATGTCTCAGTAACGACGCGGCGAACTGATTCTCGGGTTATTTGGTCAGGGTCTCCTCAATCCACGGTCGCTCATCGAGCAAACTCGAGGTCTTCAACAGCTGGGATGTCAGTTACTTAATGAAAAGAACTTGGCTTCACCTTAAGTTACAAGTGATTAGGTGGTCTCCAGATGACTGAACCCAGAATCGTGGAAAACCCGCGGTCGGACGTATCGGAGGCGTGAATCTCGTCGGACCGTGGGACTGCGGTGACCACGCCTTGTGGGCAGAAAAGCCTTTGATTAAAAGATCTTAGCCCAGACCGTGGGATCGAAAAGCCCAAGGTCTCATCTCAAAGCGCCAATTTACGACGTGATCTTCTTAAGAGAGCCGTTGACTGTCTCTCAGGCGATGAAGAGTGTGACCACAAAGCAAGGAGTGGACGAAGCATTCATTGGTCCGAGTGTATTGTATAGCGGCTGCCTTTGCTTCCTGTGTGAATCGACGCATCCGATTTTGATTACTTGCTAGCTCTGGTGGCAGAATCTTCAACGCAACTTTACGATCGAGCATCGCATCATGTGCTAAAAACACCTCACCCATTCCGCCTACTCCAAGCTTCGAGCGGATTTCGTAGCGGCCGAGTTTTGTGCCGGTGATCAACGTCATCGCGCCTTAACGAAAGTCTCTAATCAGGAGCACGTCGCTTGTTTCGGTGCCGCGCGAGAGCGCAAGTTGCTTGCCGTCGCGCGAGAAGTCGAACCAGAAGATTTGGTCGGTCTTGAAGTCAGTCAACTGTACAGGCTTGCCGCCGTCCAGGGGCAGCGACCAGATGTTAGAGACGCCGTTAATCGTGTCTATGTAGTTTAGGGCGCGCCCGTCAGGTGTCCAACGCAGGCCAGGATCGAGTGTGAAGCTGGGCCGCGGGAGGTCGAGCACCTTGATGGGGTCGCCGCCCGCGAAGGGGATGATGGCGACCCTGGTCCAGCGCGCGTCCGGGTGATCGTCGCGGTAGAAGCAGGCGACCAGGTTGCCGTCGGGCGAGACCGTCGGATTTGATGTAAATTCATCGGTCAACGGTACCGGCTCCCCGCCATCGATCGAGACCTTCCAGGCCCTCATTGAGCCGGAGCGCATGGACTGGAAGACCACCCAACGGCCGTCTGGCGAAGATTGCGGGAACCTGTCGCCCTGCCCTCCGGTTAGTTGTTTGGGATTGCCGCCGTCCGTGTCCATGCGCCAAATGCTCCTTAGGCCTCCTGAGGCGGTTTTTCGTGTGGAATCGAAGACGATGTAGCGACCGTCGGACGTCGCCCAAGGGTCTCGGTTCCAGGCCGCCTGGGCCGTCAACTGCTTCTGATCCTTTCCGTCCTGGCCCATACTCCAGATGTCAACCGACCCGCTCTCTCGTGAGGTGTAAGCTATTTTACCGCCGGGTATCCATGACAGACCGAACTGCCCGTCATACCTGCCCGAAGAAATCTGCCTGGCGCGGCTCGCGTCCCCTTGTGGCGCGACCCAGATAGTTGAAGCGCCCTCCGTCTTAACTGTGACAATGACACTCGAATCCGCGGTCAGGCTCAGTCGTCTATAGGTATAGAGGTCGTTGGTGATTTGGCGCGTCTCGTCGCCGGGGTAAGAGATTTGCCAGATCTGGGTGGAAGACAATCGCGGGTTGAACGCAAGCAAGAGGAGGCCGCTTCCATCCGCAAGCCAGGCGACTTGCCCCACGCAGCCCACGCACCACTTCTGAGAAGTGATTGGCCTCTCCGCGCCGGTTTCGACCTCCACGGCGATTACCGTCGAATACGACCCGCCAGTGCTCGGGTCATGATTAATAACACCTGACGCGATCTGTTTCCCGTCAGGCGACCAGGACGGCCCGTCGGAGTTGAACCCGTAGCCCGCCTTCCGCACGGCGATCTCCCGCTCGCCCGTACCGTCCGCGTTCGCCACGACCAGCGCGTTCTCTCCGCGGATTGGACTGATGCGCATAAACGCCAGGCGCGTACCGTCCGGCGAAAGGGAGACGGGAGAACTGACGTTTTCGATCAGCTTCCGCGAATCGCGTCCGAACAACGAGATCTGGTAAAGCGTGCGCAAAGAATTAGGCTCTCCCAAGACGTAATAGATGAAGTTACCATCCTTCGAGAAGGTGATTCCGTTGTAGTCCTGTAGGGAGGGCGGGACGATCTGCGTGTCGCTCGTGGTCACCACCAGCCGCAGCCAGAGGCTCTGCTGCCCGGCGTCGCTCTTGACGTGAGCAACGTATTTGCCATCGGGTGAAATAGCGGCGTCCGACGCCTTGCCCGAAGTCGTCAAAGGCTGAAGCTTAGGCAACGGCAGAGAAGTGGCAGATCTCTTGCTAGTCGAAAATTTGTACAGCCCAAATCCAATCGCGGCTATCGCGACCAGCAGCACGCCGGCAACAATTGCGGCTGCACGCTTATGCTGTTTGAGTCCACTGACCATGTATTGAGCACTCGATGGATGTGTTGAAGGTGCGGATGGCGAAAGACTCGTCGACGCAGCAGAAGCCCGCGAGCCATCAGAGTCAATCGCTTCAAATGTGGAACCTGCTCGTGATGGCGATTGAACTGTAGTGTCGATTCCTACGCCCGCTTGTAACTCGCGCCGTACCTCCTTTAACTCAATCGCTACGTCTTTGATCGATTGATATCTCTCGTCGGGATCTTTTGCGAGACAGCGCCGCACGATCTTTTGCAGATCGTACGGCACTTCAGGATTGAGATTAGCGATCGGCGTTGGTTGTTCGCGAATGATCTTGTTGAGCGAATCGATTGCGTCCTTTCCTGCGAAGGCTTTGCGCCGCGTGATGGCCTCATAAAGAATGCATCCGAAGGAAAAAATGTCTGAGCGGTGATCGATTTCCTGCACACGGCCCTGCGCTTGTTCCGGTGACATGTAGCCAACGGTTCCAACTATCGCGCCAGGCATCGAGTGCGGTTGTATTAATGCTGTGGCCACTTCGCTCGTGCCCGGCGTGGTTATTTGTGACGTTTGCTGCTCGATCAATTTAGCTAGCCCAAAATCCAGGATCTTCGCGTGACCTTCGCGCGTGACCATAATGTTGTCGGGCTTTAGATCGCGATGCACGATTCCGCCAGCGTGCGCTTTCGCCAAGCCTTCAGCGACATGCTGCAGATAACGTAAGAGCTTGGGTAGCTCTGTTTGTCTCTCGTGAATGAGTTGTCGCAAAGTGAGGCCGTCAACGAACTCCATCGCAATGAAATGCGTTCCATCGCGCTCGCCAATCTCATATATATGCGCGATGTTAGGATGGTTGAGTGCAGCTGCAGCAGTTGCTTCCTGTTTGAATCGCCGCATGCGGTCTTTGTTGGCGGATACGTCGGAGGGCAGAACCTTCAACGCCACACTGCGATGAACCTCCATGTCCTGTGCGAGATAGACCTCACCCATTCCGCCTTCACCAATCTTCGAGCGGATTTCATAACGACCCAGATGTGTACCTGCGGCAAGGGTCATCGGTGGACGCGGAGGAATTCTATACGAGTTATTGTAGCGCGCAAAAATTTACCAATCCTGAATGCGAACAGTCACACGCTGTGGACGGCTCCGCCAGTAACGCTCAAGCCACGTTTGGCCGTAAAAACCATCACGCGTTATACGCGGCGTTCTTCGCTTGACACTTATGGGTCTCGGGTTCAAATCCCTACCCGCCTGCGACTATATTTCCTACCCATTCCCATCTTCAGCGACTTAGTCATTACAACCAACAAACTCTTGACTTTTAGTGGTTCAGCAATAGAGTTTAAGTTCATGGGTAGCTCTGCTGCTATGTAGATGACAATTTCCCGCGATACCCGGCTTGGACGTTATGAAATCCGCTCGCAGCTTGGCGCGGGCGGGATGGGAGAGGTTTACCTCGCGCGCGACCCGAAGATCAACCGTGACGTGGCGATCAAAGTCCTGCCCGCCGATTTCTCTTCAGACTCAGAGAGACTGCGACGCTTCGAGCAGGAAGCGCAGGCGGCAGGCGCGCTCAACCACCCGAACATCCTTTCAATCTATGATGTGGACACACACGACGGCTCGCCGTATGTAGTCTCGGAACTGCTCGAAGGCGAGACGCTGCGAGAGCAGTTGAACGGTACCGCTCTCCCTGTCCGCAAGGCGATTGACTACGCCCTCCAGATCGCTTCGGGGCTGGCAGCAGCCCACGCGAAGGGGATTGTGCATCGCGATCTGAAGCCGGAGAACTTGTTCGTCACGAAAGAAGGGCGGGTGAAAATCTTAGACTTCGGTCTTGCGAAGCTGATCGAGCCGAGAGACGGAAGCGAAGTTCGTACCGACCTGCCGACGCGCCAGCGGAATACAGAGCCGGGCACGGTAGTGGGCACGGTCGGGTACATGTCGCCGGAACAGGTCAGAGGGCAGCGAGTGGATCATCGTTCGGACATCTTCTCATTGGGCGCAGTTCTTTACGAGATGCTTTCGGGTAAGCAGGCCTTTCGCGGCGATTCTGCGATTGAGACGCTCAATGCGATTCTGAAGGAGAACCCGCCGCAGCTGTCTGAGTCGAACAGCCAAATCAATTCCGCCCTCGAGCGCGTCGTGATGCACTGTATGGAGAAGAATCCGGAGCAGAGATTTCAGTCGGCACAAGATGTGGCCTTCGCTTTGGAAAGTTTGAACGGTGTGTCGTCAAGCCGAACGATGACAGACGCTTTGCCGCTGACATCGGGACGGCCTAAAACGCGTGAGTGGCTGGCGTGGATAATCGCGAGCGTCTGCTTGCTGGCGGCGCTCCCCTTCGTTATTGCCTACTTGCGCCCTGCTCCAAAAGATGAGCGCGTACTCAAGATGTCCGTGTTGCTACCCGAGAAGACGACGATGACCTCAGGAGTATCACCCGTCGCCGTTTCACCCGACGGTCGTCGCCTGGCTTTTGTCGCCACTTTCGAGGGCCGGGATGTTCTCTGGGTGCGCTCTCTTGATTCGCTTTCAGCAGAAGCACTCCCCGGTACGGAGGGCGCTTTAATGCAATCTCATCCTTTCTGGTCCCCAGATAATCGCTTCATCGGATTCTTCGCAGGGGGTAAGCTCAAAAAGATTGATGCGTCAGGCGGGCCTCCTCAAACTTTGTGCGACGTCGGAGGCCCTCGCGGCGGGACGTGGAATCGCGACGGAGTGATAGTCTTTGCACCGGTTCCTTTCGGTCCGCTCTATAGGGTCTCGGCGGCGGGCGGCGAGCCGACACCGGTGACGGCGCTCGATCAATCAGATTTAGAGACTGCTCATCGCTGGCCATACTTCTTACCTGACGGTCGCCACTTCCTCTATTTCGTGCGCAGCAGCCGGGATGAAAGGGAAGGGATATACGTCGGCTCTCTTGATGCGAAAGAAACGAGGCGATTGCTTCCCACCGCTTTAAACGCGGCATACGCGCCTCCGGGCTTTCTGCTCTTCTTGCGGAATGAGACGCTGATGGCCCAGCGGTTCGACGCCGATAAGCTCGAACTCACCGGCGAACCATTTCCCGTCGCCGAACGGGTGGCATATAACCCAGGGCTTGGTCGCGGGGCCTTTTCCGTCTCGGAAAACGGCGTGCTCGCCTTTCGCGGCGGCGGCGGCCAGATCAACCAACCCCTTTGGTTTGATCGTGGAGGCAAACAGATTGGGTCGCTCGGCGCGGCCGGCCTCTACTTAAATCTTTGGCTGTCACCGGATGAAAGGCGAGCTGCGGTAGACCGTTCAGATCCCCAGACGGGGGCAAGCGACATCTGGCTCTTCGACTTGTCGCGCGGCATCCCTTCGCGATTCACGACCGATCCGGCGGGCGACACGAATGCGCTTTGGTCGCCCGATGGAGGCCGCATCGTCTTCAGCTCAACCCGCGAAGGCGTAAGGAATCTTTATCAAAAGATTGCGGGCGGCGGCGGGAATGAGGAAGTGCTTCTCAAATCAAGTGAGGACAAAGTACCAAACGATTGGTCTGCGAACGGACAGTTCATTGTCTATCAAACCTCCAATCCGAAAACAAAATGGGATTTGTGGGTGCTGCCGATGTCCGGAGATCGACAGCCATTTCCGTTTCTGCAGACGGAGTTCAACGAACAGCAGGCGCAATTCTCTCCAGATGGTAAATGGATAATCTACACGTCGGACGAGTCGGGAGCGCCGGAGGTCTACGTCCAGACATTCCCGGCCTCTGAGGGCAAGTGGCGGGTCTCGACGGGCGGCGGAGGCCAGCCCCGGTGGAGGCGCGACGGCCGTGAGCTTTTCTACATTGCCGCCGATAGGAAACTCATGGCGGTGGACGTCAAGTTGGGAGCCACGTTGGAGGCGAGTGTTCCCAAACCGCTCTTCAGCACGCGTGTCATTAGTTTGACAGAATTCAGAAATCAGTACGTGGTCACTGCCGACGGCCAACGCTTTCTCATTAACTCAACGCTTGAAGAAACAAGTGGCACTCCAATCAATGTCGTTGTGAACTGGACGGCGGACTTAAAGCGATAAGAAGTTTAGAGTTCATCAGCCCTGCTTATGTCTGCGTTAGCATTTATAGCTGGCTCAGTAAACGTTTATTGTTCAATACTTCGCGCACAACTTCTGTTGGACTCTTGTTGTCTATGCATGACGCCAAAGAAAACGGGAAAACGCAGTGAGAAACGCGACGTATAACCCCCGATGAACACGGACGCTCACGAGCGGCGCTTTGCGCCGCCAGTTTGGGCCGGTTATTGGGATCGTTAGGTGTATTAGGCATGATCTCAGCGAAGTTGATCTTCTTGTGCGGCAAAATGGCGGCAGGAAAGTCCACGCTTGCGACAGATTTGGCCCAACGAGAAAATGCCGTTCTCCTTGTTCAGGACGAGTTCTTGGATTACCTCTTTCCTGGAGAGATCACTGATGTACCCGGATTCATCAAGTACTCTTCCCGATTGAGGAATGCACTTGGGCCACACGTTTGTGCTCTCTTGTCGAAGGGCATCTCCGTCGTACTCGACTTTCCTGCCAATACAATAGCGCAGCGGGCCTGGTTCCGTGAGCTCTTCGAGCGCGCCAATGCAGAGCATGAATTGCACTTTGTAGATGCGTCAGATGCTTTGTGCAAACGTCAGCTTAAGGAGCGCAGTAAGGATTTACCTGCAGGCAGTCCCTGGACTACGGATGCGGAGTTCGAAGCGATCACTGTGTATTTTGAGCCTCCATCAGAGGATGAAGGGTTCCATGTCGTCCGTCATGAGGCAGATGGTCTAAACACAACTTCGGTTCGAGGAAGTCGCACCGTTCGTCGATGAGAAACCTGTTTCGGCGAGTCTGGAGCCAGATCAGAAGAATCGATGGGTTACTTGCTACGCCGCAATCGAGACGACTCCAGAGGAGAGTAGCTTTGGAATCGTTGTTGTCGGGTGTGAGTCATAGGAGGGAGTATGACATTACGTTTGGCTGTCGTCGTGTTCTGCCCGTTGGCTGTCTTAGCGAGTCATGTGGTCCAAGGATCTGGTGCGCCGGCTGGAAGCAACGCCGGACGTCAGGCAGACTTGGCCGGCATCGAGAAGCTCCACAAGCAGGATATAGCCGCTACTCTATCGCGAGATCCTGTTGTCCTGACAGATTTGTGGACCGATGACGCTGTGCGCCTCGGCCCGGGCCGGTCGGCGGAGGTTGGCAAAAAAGCTATCCGAGAGAGCAACGAACGCTGGTCCACTCGTCCAGGTGTCAAGTTGCTGAGTTACGTTCCAGAAACCAAGGACTTGACAATACTCAACGGCTGGGCCGTCGAGTGGGGTTACATTACTGGTTCGTATGTTGAGACGCCGGGTGGTGATGTGAAACAGATTCGTGGCACGAGGCTGATGGTCCTGAAGAAGATGCCGGACGGCAGCTGGAAATGCTTTCGCGGGATGGGGGGCCCGACGTTCACAGCGCCGTTGGCAGCGAAAGTGGTTGAGGGACCGCTCGCGACAGATGCAAGCAACACGAGGGGACGCGGTGCAGACCTTGCCGCCATCGAGAAGCTCCGCCAGCAGGATATCGCCGCTACGTTCTCGCGAGATCCTGTTGCCCTGACAGATTTGTGGACCGATGACGCCGTGCGTCTCGGCCCATTCCCGCCGGCAGAAGTCGGCAAGCAAGTGATCTTCGAGAGCAACCAACGCCAGACCGCTAACAAAGACTTCAAGGTGCTGAGCTACGTCCCGGAATACAAGGAGTTGTTTTTTCTGAATGGTGCGTGGGCAGTCGAGTGGCGTCCGTACACCGGCTCGTTCATCACATCGCCGGGTGGTGCGCCGGTGCACCTTCGTGGCAGGGTGCTCATCGTGTACAAGAAGATGCCGGAGGGCAGCTGGAAAGGCTTCCGCGTGGCAGAGATCATCGACTGAGAGTCGGCGACAGGTGGACGCCGTAGCCCTGCGCATAATCGCTGGAGAACACTACCCGCTTACTATCTTGGGAATACCTCACACGACAGTTCAGTCCACCTACGGAGCATTGAGGAAGTCGCTCCTGAAGACCTCGGTTGGATTGACATCATACTGAACGGGCAGATATAAGGTGTGCCCTCAAATCAAGTGCGGATTCAAAATGACGGCCAGTATGAGGTGTGTCTTGATATCAGCGGAATCCATTTTTGATTCGTCAACTCATCTTAACCTCATAAGCTCTTGCCACCTAAAACGCGAGGTCAATCATGTCCAGACTAACCAAAGCATTTTGCCTGATGTCCCTTTGTTTATTGGCTCCCACTTTAACAGTCGCCAGCGGAGTGCACCCCCTATTCGACGTGCAATCCACAACTGATTCGCCGTTTCCAACTGATCGATTCACTCTGACAGATTCAGCACAAAATACGGACCAGCGCGTTAATCTGCCAA